>Ga0123354_10015227_pt1 | contig 11999 bp, 5 predicted proteins | sample TergutLab28metaG_2_FD_97872 | JGI IMG/M metagenome (GOLD analysis project Ga0123354, IMG submission 97872) | Labiotermes labralis P4 segment gut microbial communities from Petit-Saut dam, French Guiana - Lab288 P4 | ecosystem: Host-associated > Arthropoda: Insects > Digestive system > Gut ... | reverse complement strand
TTTTTGTCTCACGGTTGAAAGTAGGTAAACCCAATAGCATTTTTGTCTCACGGTTGAAAGTAGGTAAACCCAATAGCATTTTTGTCTCACGGTTGAAAGTAGGTAAACCCAATAGCATTTTTGCGCTGAATTTAAATACATTGTTAATTTTTTCTGTCAGACAAGATTTAAGTAAAGCAGGGTGTAAGTTTGAAGAAAACCAGCACTTACATTATATCACGAAGAGTATATACGTTACATAAAAAGTAGAAGTGAACGACTTTCTGCTATATTTTGCCTGTAGAACATCCCTTCGAAGTGTCCAGCAATAACTGGCCCTGGTACCGCTTTTCTATGGTGGGAATTTCCTAGTGAAATCTCTATCCTTGCTCATCGCTCACTGTCTTGAGATTTTCTGGGAAGAAGTCTAAGTGAGAGTCTAAAAAAAAATAAACCTTTAAAGACTTATTACACGTCATAAATTTGTAGGATTTTACTAGATTAGCCAACATATTACGATCTTTTTCAATCTTAAGATTTCCGATAAATTGGAAGTGACATATTTGAATGATTTCCATGCTGGTTTTTACACTTCACTTAGCTTGTCTCAGATTTTACGTCCTGTATGAATTCTCTTATTTGAGGTCAAACAATTACCCCTACTTTGATTTCAGCATTAAATATCTCGAAAAACTTATTTTTCAAGGACATAAAACCAGAGCTACTTTGAACCATTGCCATCATAAAATGTTTGTGAACTCAAGTTTGATGTGTAACGGAGGAACATAAACTTTTCGGGTTGGTTAATGGAGATTTACAATCTTTTTCTGTCCCGGAATAAGCGATTCTCGTTTAGGCTACTGTTTTAGGATGTAATGATATTTTCTGTCCTTACTGTTCCTCTGACACAGAAATCAACAAACTTTGTGTAATCAAGTTGCAAGCCAAGCAAGAGAGCAATGATCTTTAAATCCCCACAAATATTGCAGTTGTATTTTTATAGTTTCTTATTTTCATAGGACACTTTCACCTTAGCGGCATGGACTAGGGTTAGAGATGGGAATTGATTCCCGTTGTCTAGAAGCTCACTTGTTAAACTGACTTTAGAAGAGTCAATAAACAAATGCTACTCATTTCGATAGTGTTGATTCCCATGAGCCTATATAACAGAATAAATATCATTAAAATTACCAGATCATTTTCTTGAGAGAAAAATTCTTTGAGCCCATTTTTGCAATTGCGAAAGAAACACATTTCAGTACCTTGGTCGAGAATATCCCACCATTTCATTCTGGAACCTGAAAGTGCAGTTTGTTGTTTAGACACAATCAAATCAGGGTCAACGTCGTTCAGATCTTCTTGTGTCAGTGAAAGGAGTTCAGATGAGGAACACCTTGCTTCATATAACGGATCGCCATCAATATTGTCCCCTTCTTCTTTTCCGTGACGTTCGTCAGTATCAGAGTTTTCATGGCTAGAATTCCTATTTCTGGAGGCTTTGGAATAGACAACTCTTCATCATGTGAGATAAGCCTCACTGCAGATGACAAATCTGGTTATTCCATTTTGTTGGAATTGATCCCTTTCATGTTTGTTAGACAAAAGTAAAAATTTGATGAGTGGTCTTTTGGTTCCCTCCAAACCTTGGGAATGGCGAACAACATTTGGCTCGAATCATTTACCCATCCTTTGAGAAGCATCACATGTGTTACACAGCAAATATGAGAGGACATACTTTTATCTTGGTCGCCCACTATACACCCAAAATAAAGCTTATAACTTTTCTCAAAGGGAGTTACAAAATTTCACTTCTGAGATTTGAATGTCAGTTCACCACACACGTAAAATGTGTCAAGATGACTTAAACACTTCCTTAGCATGATGAAAGTACAATAAGCACAATACTTTTGGGCAAAACACTTTAAAAAAAGCACAACATTTGCAACTTATCACAAAGCAGTCCTGCACGCCACTAGCAGTGCAGTGTTCCACAAGCAGAACTTACTGTTCCTTTCATGTTCCCACTTGTTAATACATGTCTGAGCTGGCACAGTCTGGCTGTCTGTGATTGAGATCACATGCCTGCTGTCTTTGTTACGTTTAAATGTTCATGCCTACACTATGTTTAAGATATAAGAAGGTGCTTCAGCCATATTTGAAACGTACTGGTATAGTGACAAAAAATGAATTCACTAAAACTGAACTTTAAAAGACTGTCACACAAAACTTAAGGCTGATAAAGGAATTATAATAACATATTGTAATTCAGCGTGGAAAAATACATAAAAAACACAAATTAGTCTTCAAGTGACAAAAATTGTGTTCATCCGTGTAATTAATTAACATCGTCCTTCTCTATGTTGGAAAATTAAACTTTGCAGGAAAAGTTGAATATGTGTCGGCAGAAGTAGGTTTTAAAGAACTTGTTGTGGATGGCGAAATTTGGTCTCTCCGTGACGGCTGTTTGCCCTCTTTCGATGATTAGTAACGTTGGGTGTAGTAAGTGGAAAATAAGGAAATGCATGAAGCTGTAAGGAATATCGGAATATATACTTCGAAATGGAATGGTTCAACTGGATTTCAGGTTCCATAAATCTCGTGTAGTTTGAAGTAGGTCCAACTTACCCTCTCCTTTCATCTTTCCTTTCTGTTTTCATTTTCTATACGTTCTACTTTGTATGACCTTCATATTTTTCTGTTGTCATTTCTTCAACTTCCTTCTTTCATCGATCTTCATTTCTGCTTTCCTTTCTTCTACTCCCTGACCACCCTTACAATTTGTAGTTTCTTTCTTCTTTCTTCCTTTCCCACTTTCTTTCTTTCTTTCTTTCTTTCTTGTTTCTTAGAGCTTCGCATCGTGTATCTGATCGATAAGTACCCCTCTGCCAGACAAACATTTTTCGTCTTAATTCTGCTGTTCCCTATTTTCCTCTTCGCTGCAAATTTTGAAGTATTGTATCACATCCGCGCCAGGTTTGAGTTTCGGAAAATAAAAGACTTATTTATTTGGTGTGGTGTGATAATGAAAAGACAAATAGTTCGCATTCTCAGGGTCGGTGATGGTTTCTGCAGCTATTTGAAACACCTGAAGTAGCATCTATTCCTCTCAAAGCCTGTCGTGAAATCAACAGAGCCGGTGCTTGGGGTTTAAGCAATTCTAGTAGACAGATTAGATAGGGAACTCAGTCTCTGAACTCAAAATTTGTCTAACCAAATCTGAGTACTGTGGAACTGCATGAAACAGAGAAGCTTATAGATGCTCATAAAGATTTAGCGCATTTTGTGAAATCATAAAATTAAGAATTGTGTTTACAGAACGGCCCTTAATTTAAAGCAAATGATTCCAGTCCTTATCTTCCAAGATCAATTTTTATATTTTCCTTGCACCTAGGACCCTGTTTTCCAAATTCCTTATTGTATTCAACGTCGTAGGCCGAATATGTATATAATTTTCCTTATTCATCCATGTATGTTACTTGCCTCGTCTAATTTATCCTCCTTCACTTAATCATTCTAATAATAGAGTATAAATTATGAGGATCATCATTATGAGAATTCTTCCATTTTCATGTTACCTCCTTCCTCTGAGGTCCATATAATCTCCTTAGCACCCTACTTTAGGACAAACTCATCCTCCTTCCTCTCCTTAATATGAGAGACCTAGTCACACTTTCATACACATTATATAATGTAATGGCTATATTAGCTGGTCTCCTTCACCAATTTCTCGTTTCTGATAACCTATAGAACGCGAACTTTAAAAACTTGATATTAGGACCATGAAATTCTTTATAAATATTTATAACTCTTTCATTTGTACCGCTAAGTAAACACAAAGTAAAAGTCGGTTAACCTGTGGGTTTTTGTAAGAGAGTTAGTGTGTTCTGTGTGAGATACAAACTGATTTATTACGTATTTAGATGAAGACCCTTTGAGCGGGGACCAGTTCATTTAGGTTTTGTTTTGGATTTAGTTGAAGTGTGCAGTTTTTTCCTCCGAGTACTTCAGTTTCCCTCTGTCGCTGTGGTTTTACCAATGATCAATACACATGGTTATCTTCAAAGCTACTCTTGGCAGCGGGGCAAGTGAAGTAGCATGGGGACCTTCCAACAAAAGTGATTCTCTGTCAGAAATATGGGAAAGTAAAGAACAAGAACACTTTCATTTTTTGGTGGTTGTTAAAGTGGTTAATTGTGAACGATGAATAGGATGTTCTAAACGAAGTGTTTGTCTGTTCTATTATACTGGGGATTCTGAGACAGATTACGCAGTAGTTTGAACACAGATATAAACAATCTTCAAGTTGCCGATCCGGTGGGTCGAGTCCAGACAGGCTTGCATAAGGAATGCTTATTAGTTGCACGTAATACGTCGTTAAAGTGGAGACGGTTACATAAAAGCTGTGGAACTATTATGACACTAATCGTTCATAACGTCCCTTCACGCTCCATGCAGAAATTATAGCTTGGACAAGGGGATTTATGACCGAGCAGGTTATATCGCCTTATTCTGGAGCTATCACTTTCTAGTCCCGTCTGTACCACCGGTTATCCTGAAAGAAGTTTCTCTTTACCTCCGTCTATCCAGATAGTTTCGGTGCATTATCTCGAATTATATGTTTATATGTAGTTCATTTGAAGATGCTGGTTCTGTAACTTTTGATGATTAGATGATGTGGAATAATAAACTGGAAGGGATTTAAAGGAAGATGTCATGACCACACTTTTGGTACTGTCGCCATAATTACCAAGATTAACTAAGTAAAACCACGAAGAAATATTATATACTTGTCCTTGCGCCGAGAGTCGAAGCGGCAATATCCCCATTAAAAGTCAGAAACGTTGTGGCTAGAGCAAAATTCCTCAGTAATATCTTGAAATCAATCACAATGTCATATGGTAACAAAATAAAAAGACACTGGAAGGACGTAACAAGAATTAAAATGATGAGTCAAATTTAAAATACTGTATACCAAAGCCTTCAGTGACAGGGGTAACAGTTAATGTTCTTAGGAAATTATCTGGTTGTTTATTTAACAACACGTTCTTAGCTGCAGACACTGTTTCCTGTATAATGGAAAGATAACAGTAGACTGGACCAATACGTAGTGTGATTCCAATCCAGTATTTTTGAGTATGGAATCCGTAGAATTACTGAGGAATTCCCGATAAACAATGATCACAACAACAGCACTAGAATCAGGAAACGAATCTGGCACTTTTAAAATACAAAGCAAGAGAACCAACACTAATCCTTCCTCTTCCTCCTCTTCTTCTTTTTCTTCTTCTTCTATGGCAATAGAGTCCAATGCGGACATTCGCCTCCTTAGTAAACTTCTCCCAGTCAACTCTGTTTTTGACCTCTCTTTCCAGTTTGTAATTTTGTATTTATTAGTATCTGTTTGTAAAAAGTTCCACCAGCTATTTTTTTATCATCCTCTTAGTCGACTTCCCTGAGGATTATTGTTAAATTCTTGACTTAATCTTTTAGCACTTAATCCTTCATGTTCCGTGAAATAATTTCTCCCAATGGTAGTGTAGAAGACCATCATTTACAATTAAAAGCGTTAATTATATACATATAATTTGGTTAAAACAATTTTCGGCCGGAAGAGGTAATCGTCAGGTAATACAGAATAGCAACAGTAGTTAGAAGGATTAAAGCAACTTTGAGTGTTCTGAATCGAAATGAGAACTCATTTTGAAATGGAAGTGTGATTTGAGGGGGTTAAAATGATATAGTCTTAAGCCGCAGAATACATAATGTATATATTATATATATATAAAGCTGAAAAATATATAATATATTATATATATTAAGTAATATACGTATATATATATGTGTATACATACACACACGAGGGGCTGATCTTAAGTCCTTAGTCCGACCTACTTCCAGATGTCGTAGGACGGAATCGATAGTGTCTTTGGAAAGAGGGTCTGTTCATGTGCCGAACTGCAAGTCTCTTCTTGTTACAGAAGCTAAAAGGAAGCATGTCAGGCGACGCGTGCGATTTCAACAACATGGAGACGCGAGCTGTCATCAAGTTTTTTTTTTTTCCTGCAAGGTAAGGCGCCAAAAGGAAATTCACGCCATTCTGACACAAACATTAAGGGAACATGCACCATCGTATGCCACCGTCAAAAACTGGGTGGCCCAGTTTAAACGTGGTGATTTTTCTACCTGTGACGCGCCTTCTGCTATCAACGGTACTTTAGAATGCATATAGATTTAGGTCGTATTGTAGTCTATGGTGGAGAAAAGTTAATGGTTCTTGGATTGAGCAGTCTGTAGATTTCGAAACGTGATATTAAGGTAACGTTGCAATTAGATAATGAGTATATTAAACAAAGCTTGGGTTCTAGGCAGGGCTAAATGGAGTTTAGTTGAGGGTTCTTATACTGTGAGCAGTTTGTTAAAACGAGACGTGGCGATAAGATTAAGTGTGCTCTAGGTGATGATTCTGGAATGGAAAATATTAAAAGAAGCAACATGTTTCCTGTGGTGGCACATATAAAGGCAGCAATAAACCAAGATTTCTTTCATCAAAATATTTATAGTGAAGAGCAAATTTTACTAGCCACCCTGTGGAAAACTTTTCGATTTTGTTTAATTACACACTTTAAGTCGATTATATACTCACTCTAAATGGAATGTGTAGCTTGTAGATATCGAATTGAGGATAATCGAGACGGAAAAAGGAACATAACAAGATAAGTTGTACAGCCAGATGGGAAACAGGAGACAGTCTAGTCGTCTGTGTCACGCTGCAGATTGTTATCGCATGTAGTGCCTCGAAGTCTCGATTTCACAGTGTTCTGCGTAACAGAATACGTCTGTGAAGAATTAATGACGTCTCCGTCTGAATGTAGAGCCTTTCGAAAACTATCACCGAACATTACTTCCTACGGTAGCACAGTGGTTAAGGTGCTGTGCTACAAATCTGAAGGTAGCTGGTTCGATCCCAGCTGGTGTCAGTGGATTTTTCATTGATATAAAATCATTCCGATCGCACTATGGCTCTGGGGTCGACTCAGTCTCTAACGGAAATGAGTACCAGGAGTATTTCCTGGGCGTGAAGTTGGCCGGTGCGTAAGGCTGACAACCTACCACCATCCTGTGCCGTTGTCACGAAATATGAGAGCCTTAACTTCCTGGAACCCTCTGGGCCTGTCCAGGCCTGCAATGGGCCGGCTCTTTATTACTTCCTGCGGCATACTTCCTACAATGCTTGATTTCAGGCTTCCACCGCCAATTAGGTGATATCTGTGTTCTTCTGGGATTTTGAGCAGCGTCCAGTTGTAATTCGCGTTTCGGGACAACTTATCTGTCCCATCTTCAAGGGTATTTTTAAACTGAAGTTGACGGAAAAGAAAATAATAAATGTCTATCGAAACGTGTTCATTAGGAATTTAACTGCGTATTTTTATTTTTGGTGCTGCTACACAACGATTTATATTCTAAAATCAAGCAGTCCTGTTAAAAGCATGGAGTGGCCCAGAGGGTTCCAGGAAGTTAAGGTTCCCAGATTTCATGACAACGGCACAGGATGGTGGTAAGGTTGTCAGTCCTACGCACCGGCCGCCTTTACCCCCAGAAAATGTTCCTTGTACTCATTTCTGTTACAGGCTGAGTCGGCCCTAGGGCCATAGTGCGATCGGATGGATTTTATTTCAATGAAAAATTCCAATGACACCAGCTGAGATCGAACCAGCAGCATTCCGATTTGTAGCACAGCACCTTAACCACTATGCCACCGCGGTCCCCATATTGTAGAAGAGACTCCTAAAAGTCGGTGTCGGTCCGGCTTAGGCATATGAAGGTAAAGCAATCGCTGACAGGCCTATGACAAGCCCAGAGTTTTACAGGAGGTAGAGCTTCCAGATTTCCTCAGAGTCGGGTCAAGAAAGTTGTAAGGTTATTAGCCATACTCACCGGCTTAGTGAATCTCAGGGCCATAGTGCGGTCGGAAGGATAATGATACCACTGGAGTCGAACTCGCGATCTCCCAGCTTGTAGCACAGTGCCTCAACCAGCTGCTCTACTGTATGACGTCACTTAAGCATATGCATTCCTAAATTAGACCACAGAACAAAGCAGTACTTCACAGTGGCCAAATAACACGTATAGAATAAATCCTTATTCAGATATGTAACCTGTGATCTCTCCAAAAAATTTCTTCTCTCGTTTCATATTTTCACCCATTCTATATTCTACGTACCGTAACAATTGAGAATGAGGAAAAGGGTACATAAAATTAATTTATTTATTTAAGAATTGAATTCAAACCACACGATAACATGCTGAATAGTAAACCCTATTGCTCTGAAAATTTATGAAAAAAGGTTTCTCCCCATTTTCCTAAAATAAACCATGTGAAGTAGGTGGTCAAATATTGGAAATCGCTGCCGGTCCAATTTGTAGTAAGAGGTCATTTTTTTCTCACCAAAGAATTTCAGAGACTGGATTATACTAAACGTTCCAATTTCTGTGCGTCTATAGATGCACCTTTCTCAGCTCAACAATACTCCATTCGCAAAAGTAGGCGTAGATGTGGAAAATAAGATAACGCAATTAAAAAACATAAGAAAGTACTCCACAAAGGGCAACAACTCGTTATCACTTCTAATCTTCCTGCATTACTTACTTACTTACTCCATGGTGAAGAGTCCTTCTTGAGAAGCTACCTGGCTTGCAGCCAGTCAAGAAATTCCCTGCATTTCATTACCGCACTCAAGAGCGTCCGCCACCTGTCTCTATCCTGGGCCAACCCAGTCCAGACCACATACCCACATCCCACCTCCTAGAGATCCATCCTAATATTATACACCCATCTACGCTTAGGTCTCCCAAGAGGTCTTTTTCCCTCTGGTTTCCCTAGCAAGAACATCTACACCCCCCTCTCCTCACCTATACGTGCCACATGCCCTGCCCATCTCATTCTTCTCGATTTTATCACCCGCACAATCTTCCTGCACTACTTAGGATAAGTCATGTCTTCGATGTTTTGCCACTAGAGCGACGACCTCTTCAGGATAATGTTTCAAGTTAGGAAGTATTCCGGCTTAAGCAGTCTTCCCCTCTCCTTGATAAAGCTAAGCGAAAGGACTTTTCAATATACTGCTACCCAGTTTCCAAAAGTTGATTGCTTGTTTGGAAAGTTCCCAGTCTGTCCCATTTGTCGTTTTGTTACGAGTAACATGTAGATAAAGAAGAAGATGGAGCATTTGTAGAATGATACTGACGGGAAAAAAATGAAATTACTGGTAGAATGACCTCTTCCAGTGTCATTTCTTCTAGCACAAACCTCACAAGCACCGACCTAGGATTGAAGCCGGGCCTCAGCGGTGAAAGGCCGGCAACTGAATGCCCGAGCAATGAAAATACTCTATTGAAACAAAGATTAACCTGGAGTGTGTCTAAAGAATCGGCCTTTACCACGCTGTATACACACACCGCCCCCGTTGTTAAAAGCACTCAGTTTATTTACAGTGAAAAAATCTCTCTTTGTTCTGGAACCATACAGAACTCACAAAAGCAAACTGTCGGCAGAAAGTACGATTATTTTAATGTTCAATCTTGCAGCATTTGAAGTGCTCACTGGTTTTTAAGGAGTTAATTGAACGATATTTATGGGGATCTGGACATGCACCTCTGGCGACTACACGGTAAGGCTCCTCGGGTCCCGCAAAAGAAGGGGGACTTCATGACTAACTGAGCGACTCGCTTCTCACGGAGAATTCTGTGCTGTGAAACTAGATGCATGTCTATATTTTTGCAGGAATAAGCGGGGAAAAACTGTGTCCAGAACGTAAAATGTACAAGGTCCCCAGTAGGTCTGGTAGGCATACTGGCGCTGTGAAGGCTGCAAAAACTGTTAGCGGTTATTGCAAACGAACGTGTGCAAGGTTCACCTGCCTTGACAGGCCACATCATAGAAAGATTGACATAAGCTGGCTCTTTCCGAAGATGATAAAAGCAGCAACTTGTATTTGCAACATGCGCAATTTAACTAAACTTCATGGAGCAGAGTCCTTCTTAAGAAGCTAACAGGTTCTCAATTCATTAAGAAAATCCTCACATTTTAGGGAAACGGAAGGTTCATTATCTCATTCACAAAAGCCCGACACCTGTTCCTATTAAAGCCTCTCCATCCCACTTCCATAAGATCTATTTTAATATTATCCTTTCATCTACCCCTGGGTTTTCCAAGTGGTCTCTTTCCCTCAGGTTTCCCCACCAAAACCTTGTATGTACATGTCCTTTCCCTGTACGCGCTAAGTACTTCACACATCTCATTCTTCTTGTTTTGTTCAGCCCAGTAATATTTAGTGAGGAATGCAGTTCATTAAGCTCGCTTCTCTGTTAACTCGTCACTCCTACGCCCAAACATTCTCCTCAACACCCTATCCTCAAAAACCCTCAGCCTACTTTCCTCCCTCAATGTGAGCGTCCGCGTTTCACACCCACACAAAACAACGGACATAGTTATATTTCAGTATATCTTAATATTTTTGGTTTTGGATAGCAGACTGGAAGACAAAATATTCTGCACCTAATGGTAGTAAGCATTTCCTGATTTCAATCTGCTCTTAATTTCTTCTTGAATAAAATTTTGTTTCGTTAAGGTTGTTCCCAAATATTTGAAACTTTCCGCCATTTCGAAGGATTTATTATTTATATGTTTTGATTTTTTCCTGCATTCTGATATCTAGACATGGCCATGAAGCACACAGTTTTAACGTGTTTAATTAAAGGGAACTTTGATGAAAAGGGTCAGAGCCTAACTAACTAATTAACTAAGTAATCAACGAACGAACGAACCAACCAACCAAATACATAGAGTATACCATTCTTTACAAGGGAATAGGTGTTCTTTACCTGTTAAAATATGTTCCTAGCGAGTTAAAGGACCCAATATTTTCGGCGGTTCGCAAAATCCAATTAGTGTTCCCTCTCCTGAGCCAAATTAGTCCGGTTCACACTCTTCCGTCCTACTTCTTGAAGATCCATTTCCTTATTAAGTTCGCATCTAGGCTTAAGACTATGACTTTCAAGTGGACTCGTTCCATTAGATTTCCCCACAAAATCCAATATGTCATTCTATTGTCCTCGAACATATCACATGCCCTGCCCACCTAATCGTCATTGATTTGTACATTTAATAATACTTGGAGAGCGTTATGTTTGTGACGCCCCACAAGAAATAAGCGAAATTCCCCAAATTCTTTCACGTCTTTCCTCTAGTTTCTATAGATATTTCCCAGCAATTCGTCTGGACCACGCTGGGCCTCTTTATTCCCCAGTGTGGGAAACCGAGAGAACAATAGACAAAAATTGTTTTTAGGCGCGTTAGAAAAATTGCGTAAAGCGACTACTAGTTCCGTCATACTGGTCTGTCTGTCCTATTGGAACAATTCGGCTCCCACTGGACGGATTTTCACGAAATTTAATATTTCAGTGTTTTTTCAAAAATCTATCAAGAGAATTCAAGTTTCATTAAAATTGGGTATGAATAATGGGCACTTCATGTAGAAAACTATGCACATTTATCATAATTTCGCGCTGAATGTTTCAGACAAAAGGTTTAGAGAAAATCAGAACATATGTTTTATGTTCAATAATCTTTTTTTCCGATAATCGTATCGTTTATGATAAAATGTGGAAAAATCGATCACAACCGGACAGGCCTCAATTTTACATTTAAGTGGATGGAACAGGGTGGTGGTACATTGGTCGGCTGAGTTTAGTGGAAACTGTTCTATTTAACGTATCGTATTTTGTATTTAAACCATCGATATATACATACGTACTTAAATACATACACACACACACGCACACATATACATACATACATATATAATACATACACACATATATACATATACATACATAAATTACTTACTTACTCCGTGGTGCAGAGTCCTTCTTGAGAAGCTAACTGGTTTGCAGCTAGTCAAGAAATTCCCCGCATTTCATGGAACCCGAAGGTTCATTACCGCACTCACAAGCGTCCGCCA
>Ga0123354_10015225_pt1 | contig 11999 bp, 11 predicted proteins | sample TergutLab28metaG_2_FD_97872 | JGI IMG/M metagenome (GOLD analysis project Ga0123354, IMG submission 97872) | Labiotermes labralis P4 segment gut microbial communities from Petit-Saut dam, French Guiana - Lab288 P4 | ecosystem: Host-associated > Arthropoda: Insects > Digestive system > Gut ... | reverse complement strand
TCACTATTAAGGTATTCTTGTAATCTGGTCGCACAGTTCCTTACATGACTATCACCAATTATTATAACTTTCTTTTTACCTTTATTGGGACTCTCCACTGACCGTGTATTCACCTTCTTTGTTAACTTTCTTTTTACCTTTATTGGGACTCTCCACTGACCGTGTATTCACCTTCTTTGTTTGATAGGATTTTGCTTTTGGATTCACTTCATTATTGTAGGTTATACTTGGTGATTTTCTGTAAGAGTCGGGAATACCATTAACTATCGTTATGATTTTGTTACCTTTCACTTGAGGATTCCTTGTCTGGTGAGGTCTTTGTGTGAAGACCTTCTGAGCTTCATAATGGTTAGTAGTTGCTCCCTTGAGGTTAGGTAAGATGTAACGGTTTACAATCGGTATGGAGTTAGTAGACACCAAATAAAGACTGAAGTTCGAATATTTATTGGATGAAGATGAATTCAACTGTCTATCACGTAACTGTTGCTATGCAGTGCTCCTCTACTTCTACTTGCATATACGTGTAACGTCATTATGTTCAGCGTTTGATGCAAAAGGATCTAGTGGTATGGAGAGCGATGACGCAAAAAAAGAATATGCTTGGTGCAGAGATAATTTTGAATTACGAATTGCATAAGCTTCATGTTGCAGGCTTTAAGTCATGGTTCAGCATCTCTGTTTGATAATTCTGATAAATCCTAGTCGCATGTTGGCAGTGTGAAGTTTCTTAGTCTTAAAGTGTGACGTTGCTTCTGTATTTTCGGTGTAATTATTACGTGTTTGGAAGTTGGGTTCATAATAAACATCAGGCTAAGTGGCTTCTAGAAAAACGCCTGTGCGGTTAAGGGGATTGCTTTATATTTATATTTTCAGTGAATTTTGTATACCCATGAAACTGGTTGCTTTAATGTTTTAAATGAAATGTGTAATCAAGATCAGGTATATATATATATATATATATATATTTATTTATTTATTTATTTATATATTTTATATATTTCCTTTCCAGAATGGCCAGAGAGAAGGAGTTGTTGTATTCACACTGCCATTCAACATTTCTGTAGATTATGCCATTAGGAAGTTCTGAGAAAACTGGTGGTGGGGGTAAAGGTTGGAGCTGAGCATTGAGCTGTTTTTGAAAATGCTCGAAACTTGGTTTTTGTTCTTCATGTAAAGAAAGTGTAACACCAGTTTGATGCAGGTCAAAATTGAATGTGTTGTATAATATATTAGAGTCTTGCATTCTTGATCTTGTTCAAATTATTTAGTTTCAAATTGAAACACACATAGAGAAGCAGATGTGACTTACAGTTACACATTCAGTTTATATGCTTTGTGCACAAAGTGCATTACATTGAATGCAATTTGCAAGTAACATAACCTTAACAGTATGGAATATTTTCTGCAATTATGTGGGTAGCAAATCTTTCTTTATATTACATTTAAGGTTCCCTCAGCTTTGGATATTCCAATTACACTGTACCAGGATATTACATTGTATTATCTGCTGACTGCATGGCATCACATCTGAGAAAAATATAATCATGATATTTCATCTTAGTAATTAACCAACTTAATGCACATATTCTTGTTTTATTATAATGTTATTATATGCCTCTACATGTTTCGAGCACTATGTGCTCATCATCAGGAGGTCAAAATTGTATTATACAGCATCTGGTATCATCATACCTGTGCACAGGTTGGCCAGCTACAGGTGTGATGATACCAGATGCTGTATAATACAATTTTGACCTCCTGATGATGAGCACATAGTGCTCGAAACATGTAGAGGCATATAATAACATTATTATAAAACAAGAATTTGTGCATTAAGTTGGTTAATTACTAAGATTATATGGAGATGCATGGATAGTAAACATCAAAATTCATGATCTTCAGTTTCACCTTCTTTTTTTAAGTGTTGCTCTTGTGTTGGATAGATGCATCAGTTCTGTCATGTTTATGTGTGTTTGCATCTAGGAGAAAGAGAGCTGCAGAGAGTATTGTTCCTGTGTAGTTTACACCTCTTTTAGGCACATTATGTTAACTTATGTTTTAATGTGGGATAATTTATTTCCTTTCATTTGACAGGCTAAACTTCTGCAAAACAATGGCAACAGGGGGAGATGTGTGCATACCACCAAAACATCAAAACCGTTTATCATACGAGAAGTCTCCATATTTACTGCAGCATGCTGGCAACCCAGTTGATTGGTAAAAGCTATTTCATATACTGTACATACTGCATGTATTATATTCACTGCTGTACTATTGTACTGGTTAATAGATAGACATTGTTCACTGTCAAATGCAACACTGGGTTTAAACATTTTTCTACATTTGGCTCTGCATGTTTCAAAACTCTTGGTTCTCTATCATGGGCTCCTTTAGGATCCTACTGAGGTTTCTAAAAAACATTTTCATACATCATGCAATAGCAGTATTTGTATATGTTGTTGTTATTGTGTCTGTGGATCTGACTGCTTGAGCTGTTGTTGGCAGTGTCCCATATTCATTGCTGGGATGAGGGAAGCCTGCAGGAAATGTGGTAACTTTTTTTATTCTTTAGTTGATTCTTTGAAACAAATGTTTCAGATATTGTCTGATATTCATGTTGCTTTATTTTTAGATTATGACATTGTGTTCTGTTACATGGGTGCCAACATCTTGGAAGGATTTCTTTGCCATTGTATGTTTCAAAGGTGAAGGCAGTATGGTCCTCTGAAATATTGGTACCACATACCAGACTCTGCTGTCAAATGTTGAATTTTTTTTGTCCATGCAACAAAGCCATATAGGGACAGTAGAGGAAGAGCTCTTCTCATTCTTAGCCTCCACCTAGATGGACTTGAATGGTCAATTTCATGCCATGGTCACTTTTTTCTCCAGGAAAGAACCCTGGTATGGATTGAATAGAAGGCTGGGCATGCTTTAGAGCTGGTCTGGATGTTTTGCTGAAGAGGAAGATCTCATTCCCCAGCCAAAATTCAAACCCCAGAGTGTCCATACCAACTGTGATACCCTGATGCCTTGTGATTATGAATCTGGACTGCCGATAAGAATGGTGTATCTGACATATATCCACACACACACGTGCACACATATTGTATGTGTATAATACTGGGCACACAATTTTTCCCTTTCTATTGGGCTTCCAGTGTGGTGGTCATTTACTTCCCAAATTGTAACACCACTATGAATATGCTGGCCTTTTTTGATATAGTACGCAATATTCTTATACATTATGCAGATGAGTATATAAATATTGCTGTCATATAATATGTGACACTATGAAGTCTAATGGAAGTGAATTGGCATTTAAGAGGATCCTGCCATATAACTTGAATATTTTATAAACACTGTAGGTGACTGTGCTGCCCTTATCAAGTTATTGGAATTTTGCTGGATTTCTCTGTTTTTTAAAGGTTTCCCTGGGGTGAAGAAGCGTTTGAAAAAGCTAAAAAGGAGGACAGACTGATTTTTCTGTCTGTTGGTTATTCGACATGTCACTGGTGTCATGTAATGGAGAGAGAATCATTTGAAAATGAAGAGATAGCGAAAGTGATGAATGAGCATTTTGTTAACATTAAAGTTGATCGAGAGGAAAGACCAGATGTGGACAAGGTGTATATGGCTTTTGTTCAGGTGAATATATGACTTTGCTTCCTTGAAGTGTACATTTCATTAATCCTTGCACTAAACATAGAGTTCTTCTGCCATGTAAGAGGTCATGCTATGCATTGTCAGCAGCATTTTCCCCGACTTTAATTAATTAATTTATTAATGTCTTTGGAATGTGCGGAATGCAATGATTCCTTGCCAATCTCAGGAGCTTCTTTCATTCTTCTCTGTTATATACCTTTCCATCCACCCTTTTCCATCAACTAGTCTTCCATCCTCTCTCACTTCATCTTGCCATCTATTTCTTGGTCTACCTCTCAGCCTTGTTGTTTCAAAATTCATATATAATACTTTTTTGGGAATTCTGTTTTCTTCCATTCTCTGTACATGCCCAAACGAGCGTAATCTATTTAACCTTATTGTCTCTGTTATAGTGGATTTTTTAACCATTGCATACATTTCTTTATTGGTTAATATTCTCCAATTTTCTTTTTTATTGTCATATACTGGCCCTAAAATTCTTCTATGCAGTTTCCTTTCAAAAATGTATTTTTGCTTTCTCTCTCTCTCTCTTTGTTAGTATCCAGGTTTCTGATGCATATGTTGAAAGTTTATCTATTATTGTGTTCTTTAGTCTTAATTGTAGTTTTTTTTAGATATATGTATATTTCTAAAAAATTTTGTAGCATAAATTATGTTTTGTTAGAATTTTTTATTCTTTCATATAAATCTATTTGGTGCTTATTATCTTCATTGAGTATAACACCTAGATATTTTAAATTTTCAACTCTTTCAGACATATAATTTTTATTGTTAATTGTCCTATTTTATTTTGTTTTGAGCTGTTTTTCCATTCCACTATCACATATTTTATTTTTCCTTGGTTTGTTTATAGTCCTAACTTTTTGGCAATGTTTTCTATTTATACAAAAAGTTGTCTTATTTCTATTTCATTTTTCCAATTAATGCGATGTCATCTGCATATGCTATTACATTCATTTGTTCTTTACCAATCTCTGTACCCCTATGAACCATTTTTATACTTTGTATCACTTTATGTAATGCTAAATTGAATAATACTGGTGATAGAGAGTCACCCTGTTTCAATCCTGTTTTATTTTCAAAAAAGCATGATAGTGTTCCTTCTATTCTAACAGCACTTCTTGTCTTTTGTACACATGCTTTACACATATTTATTAATTTTTTAGGAATTTTAAATTCTTCCATACATTTCCATAGCTTGTCTCTGTGTATAGAGTCATATGCCTTTTGAAAATCAATAAATACATATTGTACACCTTGATTATATTCCCAAATTTTCTCATTTACTATTTTAAATACAAATATATTGTCAATTACAGATCTTCCATCTCTGAATCCATTCTGATAGTCCCCAGTAATTTTTTCGATATATGATTTAATTTTTCCAAAATTATATTTGCCAAAATTTGTAAGCTGCTATTCCCCTGTAATTCTCACACCTATCTCTGTCTCCTTTTTTTTTTTTATGTAGGAACTATTATTGTTTCTTTCCATTTTTCAGTTATTCTTTCCTCCTCCCCGATTTTTCTTTCTAGTTCATAAATTTTATTCAATCTTTTATCTCCTCTGTATTTTATTAAATCTGGATGTATTCCATCAGTTCCAGCCGGCTTGTTATTTTTTAAATTTCTCGTTGACTTTTTTTTTACATCTTTTATAGTAAATTCTTCTACTTCAAATTCATTAATTCTCTATTTCCTATTTTAATTACTTTTTTTGGTTCTTCTGTGTTTAGTAATTTATCAAAATATTCTTTCCTTTTTTTTTTTTTTGCCAGTTCTCCTTTTTTGTTCCTAATCATGCAAAATTTATGTTGATATCCTTTCTTAAATTGGTTTATTGTTTGATACATTTTTCTTGTGTTATTATACTTTTGATCTTCTTTTATTGATTCTATTACATTTTTAATGTATAACTTTTCTTATTCCAAATTATTTTGTGTGCTTCTTTTCTTTTATGGTGATACTCCTGCTCTTTGTTCTCCCTTCTTCCTTTTATTAACCACTTTTCTCTTGCTTTCTTCATTTCTTCTATTGCAATTTTCAGTTCTTCAGTGTACCATCTATTTTTTAATGTTTCTGTGCATTCATCCTTTTCTATTAGCTGTTGTTTTGTTTCCTTGATTGTTGTTTTAATGTTCTGCCATTTTGTCATTAATATTATTGTCCATATTATCTTCATCTTCCATATTTCCCAATATTTTGAACCTATTATTAAGTTCTATAACATATTCTTGTTTCCACCTTGACTTACACAATAATTTAATTCTAGATTGTCTAGCGCTAGTCAAATTTTGCACAAGTCAGAATTAGTATATATATCGCCCCTGTTTTGTAAAGAGGGGACAACCAACACAATATCAAGGTGGCTCCATGTTACAGATGACAAATGCTTTGAGGAGGAGGAGGATGTGCCCCACCTATCTTGGTTGTTCTTCAAAATGAAGTTGTCATCTTTTTACGTATCATTGAAAACCATTAGTTGAATAATCTTTTACATGTGACTCCATTTAGTTCAAAGTGACAAGTAGCCCCTTTTTACAAAACAGGCTATTTGATCAACTGTATAGTGTATCTGTATACAAGGGAGACTAGTTGAAATCCAGACTCCAACATACTGGAACCTAATTGGGCACAGTGTGACTGTCCCACCACCTTTGTGGCAGTTTTCTTCTGCCACCTTCATCTCATTTTGAAACTGGGTATTTTTTTTAAAAAATTTTTCTTTTTTTTTTTTTTTTGCACAACTCTGAAATTGTGCAACATGAACTTATGTAAGTTGGTGAATGTCTGTATATTGTAAAATGTATTTTCATTGAAGAATTTGACATTTGCCATAAGGAAATAGGTGTTCCTGATATAAAATTCAAAATTTTGAAGATGAACAACAGGATACAGTCTTGCAGTAGTGTGACTTTAGTCTTTCTCTAATCTGCAGTGTGAATTCTGGAATGGCTTAAAACTTAAGTACATTACTGTGAATTTAGACTGTGGTCTTCTGGTACATGGCACGTTGTTGGTTTGGTACATAGGTGGCAACATTTTGTAACAAGCTACTGCCTCCTTATGCTACCTCTAAGATGGTGGCAATAAGTTACTTTACAACTTTTGTACCTTTACCAAATTCACATGGCATCACATCCCTGATGACTGTAATCTGAACACCAGGTGTCTTTAGAAGCTAAAGTCTTAGTAGATGAAATGCTTGAAATTTTTGCAGGAAATTTGTAGTGCAGTTTATAGAACTTGATTATAAGAGCATCAGATGTTTGTGGAAGTTTCTTGTTGGTCATACTGAGATTACAACAGTGAACGTCTGTCAGACTACACGTGGTTGTGGTTACTGGATCATGAGTGTATTCCTTAACCCAAACTTCCAAACCATTCTTGGAGAAACTTACTTCTTGTTGTGAAACAAATTCTCATGGCCTAATTTCATACCGCTTCTGATGTTATATGGCAGCTGTTTTTTTTTCCCCCTCTTCTCCTCATTGACTTCGAATTCTGTTTCTAGGCTGTGTCTGGTCGAGGAGGGTGGCCAATGAGTGTCTGGCTTACCCCGGAGCTCACACCTGTGTATGGTGGTACATATTTTCCTCCCACTGATGTCTACTATGGCCAGCCAGGTTTCAAAAAACTTCTCTGCATCATAGCATCTCAGGTATTTTGTGTATATCACTGGCACATGTTCTTCAGCATGTCGACTGCTTTGACTCACCCTACTCTTTTGCAGATTTCTCTGCCACAGAGAACACCTCAGTCAGCTGTATTATTCTTAAATATGTTTTCATGGCAATGGCATATGTTGGCTAGACCTTTTGATAGATGCCATATCTGTCATGGTTTGTGGTTGCCCAAAGATCTTTTTACCCTGTAACTGTTTACAGGACTGTGATACAACAGTTTTTATTTAACTATAACCTGGGTTAAGTATTTATTTTTAAACTTGAACGTTACATGGATGCAATTACATATAATTGCTGATGTGCCATAAAATCCACGCTTTTCAACATCCGCTGATATTTGTCTTTTAACTTTTAGGCCTGAGGCAAAAATGTATAAAAGTCACAATGTTAGTCCTACACCTACAAACACATACATATTATGTCGATCCAAAATTTGGTCAAGATGAGAGAACAGACTGTGGAGTAAGTCACAGTGGTGCAAAATATGAAAAAATAAAACAATACAACATTATTGTAACGATTCCACATAAAGTGTTCAGATGTTGCATTAAATCCATACTATATGGCTGATAATTAGATAACAAATCATTTTAAACAGTTGAAGTTTATTAAAAATTTAAAAGGAGTGTGTATTTAATCATGCTAAATTAAATTGAGGCTTTTCATTCCTAAGACTTATGAGACTAAGTGGTAAACTGTTGAAAAATTTAATGCTAGGATCATTTATTGAAGATGTGGAAGATTTGCAGTTTGGTCTATGAAGATGGTGCTTATTCCTTGTAGTAATACTGTGTAGAGATGAACTTGAAATTGTTCCTGCTAATTTACAGTGAAGGTTATTAATAAAAATACCCATTCACATGGAAGAGGTAAGTCCATGAACTCTTAACATACTCTGAATTGTTTTTTAGACAACATTCGTGTTCACAAAACTGGATATGCTGATTTTTTGTATGGTTTTCTGCAGTCCTCCTTGACAGATACCAGTATACCACCTGTGATTAGACCATAACCACTTCCCTCTACAACCATTATAGTTCGTAATGCACTAGGGTAATAACAAACAGAAAACATAAACTTTTTTTCCAGTTGTTTGTTTTATTATTGTTTAGTGGCAGGAAAATCATCAGAAATTTTCAGAGTCTGGCTCAAAGATTGTGGAAATGTTAAGGAGGACGTCTGTACTGGATGACGTATCATCAGGGAGGAGAACTGACATTCCTGGTGAAGCATGTTGGCAGAAGTGCATGCAGCAGTTGTCTGATAGTTATGAATCACAATATGGTGGATTTGGAGATGCACCAAAGTTTCCTCAACCAGTGAACTTTAATTTCTTATTTCACATTTATTCACGAGAGCCTTCCTCTGAAACAGGAAAAAGAGCCCTGGATATGTGCTTGCATACCCTGAAGATGATGGCAAAGGGAGGCATTCATGATCATGTTTCACAGGTTAGATCCAAACACATTTTTTATAATTCAGATTATGGTCTTCAGGTTGTGATGCCAATGAGTGTGGTAGCTAGGGTGAAAAGTTAAAATATTTGGGAACAACCTTAACAAATCAAAATTCTATTCAGGCAGAAATTAAGAGCAGACTGAAGTCAGGGAATGCTTGCTATCGTTCAGTTCAGAATCTTTTGTCTTCCAGTTTGCTATCCAAAAATTTATGGATTAAGATATACAGAACTATAATTTTGCCTGTTGTTTTGTATGGGTATGAAACTTGGTCGCTCACACTGATGGAGGAACATAGGCTGAGGGTGTATAAGAGTAGGGTGTTGAGGAGAGTATTTGGGCCTGAGAGGGACGAGGTAACAGGGGAGTGGAGAAAACTACATAAAGAGGAGCATAATGATCTGTAATCCTCACCCAATATTGTTCGGGTGATAAAATCAAGAAGAATGGGATGGGCGGAGCATGTAGTACATATGGGGGAGAGTAGAGATGTATACAGGGTTTTGGTGGGGAAACCTGGGGGAAAAAGACCACTTGGGAGACCCAGGCATAGATGAGGGGATAATATTAAGAAGGATCTTCAGAAAGTGGGATGATGGGTTATGAACTGGATTGGGCTGGCTCAGGCTAGAGACAGGGGGCAGGCACTTGTGAATGTGGTAATGAACCTTCGGATTCCATAAAATGTAGGGAATATTTTGACTAGCTGAAAACCGGTCAGCTTCTGTAGTAGGACTGCTCCATGGAGTAAGTAAGTAGGTTAGCTAGGTAATAGCATTTCAGAGGAACCTACTGCATCCATCTTCATAGCAAACTACTAGGCATTGTGGTATCACGCCCTAGATGACCATGCCAGGTAATAAATCAGATCAATTGTGGGTATGCACTTTCAGTATTAGAGATTAAAATTTAATATAAAGAAAGTGGAAGAGTAAATTCAGTGCTAGTTGGTTTGATGTTAAGTTGCGAATTAATTCTGATATTGTCACTTTGCAGGGCTTCGCAAGATACTCAACTGATGATCGATGGCATGTTCCCCATTTTGAGAAAATGCTGTATGACCAGGCCCAGTTGGCTGTTGCATATTCAACTGCTTATGTTGCCACCAAGGATTCTCTGTATGCAGATATTGTGAGGGATATATTGACATATGTTAACAGGGACCTCAGTGATAAGGTAAAGTTTGGAGATGTGTATAGGCAATAGATGTATGAGATGGGCCAGGTATGTAGAACGTGAAGGGAGGGGGGGGGGAAATATGTACAGTATTATAATCAGAATCTTTAAAGGTGAAAGATACTTGGGAGATACATTCTTGCATTTGTATATGAGAGGAATGTACTAAATGTTTCTTAAGAAGTAAGGGAGCAGGGTGTTTTTACATTACTCATACAGAGCATAGTCTTACAATTAACACATTAACCAACAAATGCTCTTAACAAAATACAGTTTGTAATAAGGATTAAGCTACATGTTTTGGCACCAGAGTGCCATCCTCAGGGAGTTTTTTGGAACAAAGGAATATAGGTCCCATATGTTAATCTAGATTAACATCTACTGATTATGACAAGTACAGATCATATGCAAACTACACCCTTTTCAAGACTATTTTAACTGTGTGTCTTCAAAGTGTTATTTTCATGTTGTGTTGTGAAATTCTTAATAGCTGACTTGCCAGTTGAACACCCCTGAAAATGTTAGAATTAACAGCTGAGATATGTTGGATAATTTGAGGATTTAGCTAAGGTGAAACATATAACTTGTTTTCCAGTGAGGCATTCCCATTGTGTTTTATATGATCAATATATGTGGTACTATAAAATTATATAGACATACACGACTCTAAAAATTTATTAGAAGTATTAGTTGTATTTCTAGCTATATGTATCACATATACAGAGCCATTTTCAGGCTAGTCTTTGGGGTGGTTTGTATGTACAATTGTTGGTGCTTTGAAAGTTATGAGATCATGTATTACATATAGTAGTTAAAATATTCATGGTAATTCTATATAAAATATACTATTAAGATAAAATTTAGGTGTGATGTTTACATATTGATTATTAAGCATAATAATAAAATTGCTTTGCATGTTGGCTGGAAGATGTGCTCTTGATATCTGGTGATGATGTTTTTGAGGATGAGGTGTTCTTTGTGTGGTCAGTATAGATTCATCATTGTGGCAATGTTATTTAAACAGTAGTCATTTAAGTTTCCTGTGCTTTGTTGTGATTTGTACGAGGAGATAAAGGTGGCTGCCCTTTTATATATATATATATATATAATGTCTCTTTCCTGCTTTTAGTTGGGGGCAATATCCTTATTTGGGATGTGATGCATTTCTGGGAGTGTCTGTATTTCTGTCATATTGGACTGCACTTTGTTGTGGTTTGTATGAGGAGATATAGATGGCTGCCTTTTTTTTCTCTTTATCAGACTACACCACAGGACACCCACATTATTGCTCCGGCACAAGACATTAAGTGAATGCACTTTATCAATGTGGGGACCGTGGTGGCACAGTGGTTAAGGTGCTGTGCTACAAATCGGAAGGTCACTGGTTCAATCCTAGCTAGTGTCAGTGGATTTTTCATTGACATAAAATCCTTCTGATCGCACTATGGCCCTGGGGTTGACTCAGCCTCTAACAGAAATGAGTACCAGGAACATTTCCTGGGGGTAAAGGCAGCCGGTGCGTAAGGCTGACAACCTTACCACCATCCTGTGCCGTTGTCATGAAATATGGGAACCTTAACTTTCTGGAACCCCCTGGGCCACTCCAGGCCTGTAATGGGACTGCTTTACCTACTTTATCAATGTGAAGATGAATATAAAAACATCTGTTTTGCCTATTCTACAATAATATATGCTATCCATCCACAGCTTAAATGTGGAGTCCAATGCAACAGAAATACAGACACTGCAAGAAATGTGTCACATCACAAATAAGGATTTCACCCCCAACTAAAAGCAAGAAAAGAGATATACTATATATATAAGGCAGCCATCTTTTTCTCCTCATACAAATCACAGCAAAGTGGAGTTCAATATGACAGAAATACAGACATTCCCAGAAATGCATCACATCCCAAATAAGGATTTCCTCCGACTCACTACCCCCTCCCTCCCCGGCAACTGTACAATAAAACAAGACTATTAAAAGCACTAGTAATTGTTTTAAGATTATCAGT
>Ga0123354_10015224_pt1 | contig 11999 bp, 3 predicted proteins | sample TergutLab28metaG_2_FD_97872 | JGI IMG/M metagenome (GOLD analysis project Ga0123354, IMG submission 97872) | Labiotermes labralis P4 segment gut microbial communities from Petit-Saut dam, French Guiana - Lab288 P4 | ecosystem: Host-associated > Arthropoda: Insects > Digestive system > Gut ... | reverse complement strand
GCGTTTTACAAAAAGGGCTCGTGTTTTACATAAAGGGGTCGTGTTTTACATAAAGGGCTCGTGTTTTACGTAAAGGCCGCGTGTTTTTACGTAAAGGGCTCGTGTTTTACACAAAGGGCTCGTGTTTTATGTAAGACCGCATGTTTTGTGTTTTACGTAAAGGCCGCGTACTTTACGTAAAGGGCTCGTGTTTTACGTAAAGGGATGGCTGTATTTTGCCGTAAACTCGAATGAAGTACAAATAATTTCACAAACATAAAAATCCTTTAAAACGTGAAGTGGGTGGGGGGGGGGTGTTTTTGCGATCACGGCTTCGCGAGGAAGAGCTGGACACTCGTCCAGTCAAGTCGGTCCGACCCTATAACACGTACGTTGATTTCACGGATGCGCAGACTGGAAATGTCATTATACGTATGCCACAGTGCTTAACTCAGTAATACAGTAACGATACAGATACATCGTTAATATGTTATATCTACTTCACTTCCGTTTGTGAATGATACACTGTAAAAACACGAGCACGGACAGTATTCATAATGAAACATGCACAGTTTTACAATGATAAAGGGTTAGGACTGTGCATCATTGCTGTACCCCGAGATGTTCAAAACTGGGAGACAGTGTCGCGTTAAGATCCAAAAGGGTCCGCGACATAAAAACATACGGTTTTGAATAACGTGAGATATATGCAAAAGCTGCCCCAGACAATCAAAATTAATAGCAAATCCTTCTTGCAAACTCAGAGCCCGTGGCTGTTGCCACCCACTGTTTACCTCTAAAGGTGCACTTGACTAAAAATTCCGCCAGTAATTGAACTGTTTTACACGGCGTATTCTGGTCCTTACTGATGTCGCGGGAAACATAACACTTCAACTGACAGAACAGACAACACATCGCAGTAGCCACTACCTTTTATCTTCCTTCGTAGCCTTGTTAGAGGGAAAACTGCTGACCGCATCCGGTTTCAGTACGTTTACAAGGTAAAATAAAATCTTAAATACAACATTTACAAACATTTTAAATGATTTATCAATCATTCATTACAGTAAAAATGCCACAGATTACCTGGTCGTTCGCCTACTTCTGCGGATAATTATGTAGCTCACGTGGGGTTCTCTACAACAAAACTACAGATTACCTGATCAATCGTCTACCTGTTCGAATAATTATGTAGCTCACGTTGGGTTCTCTACAACAAAACTACAGATTACCTGATCAATCGTCTACATGTTCAGATAATTATGTAGCTAGCGTTGGGGTCTCTACAACAAAACTACAGATTACCTGATCAATCGTCTACCTGTTCGGATAATTATGTGGCTACCGTTGGGGTCTCTACAACAAAAACACAGATTACCTTATTAACCCTTACTCTGCTAACGTGGAGAATATGGTGAGCTCCTAATAATGCCAGCAAATGGCAGATGGGGTTTAACTCGGCGTTTACAGGGTTAATCGTCTACCTGTTCGGATAATTATGTAGCTCACGTTGGGTTCTCTAAAACAAAACTACAGATTACCTGATCAATCGTCTACATGTTCGGATAATATGCTGTTAACGTTGGGTATCTACATTTTCGGTTTCTTTGTGTTTCGTTCCTCCTTCTCCAACCCCTAGGACCGTCACTGATTTGCAGACAAATGACAAGATACAACCATCTTTTCTACGATTTACAATCATACGCTAGAAACTACTTACGATAACTCTACTGCACCACAGCACCAGTGCTTCCAAGTTGCCCCCCTCGTTACTGATTTCCCCAAAATCCGTACCCTCCACTACCGCATGAATGAACTTCCCGCGTTTAGTAATGATGTTCAATCTCAAAGCTTCGACAGACAATGAACAACTTACTGGCACATACTCGTTAGCTTGATAACGACGACGCCGGTAAAAATCATAAACGCCTTCAGCTCATTCGTGTTATTGCCCCCCTCGAGACACACTGGGTCGGACTGTGGGGATGCGGTCCCAATATTTTACCCCTATCGTCCTCTTACTGGTGAAAAATCACAGTTTCTGTCTTGAACAAAACCTCGGTTGGAGTCGTTCAGACGCCTAGCGAGCCGATCCTTTACTCCGGTCCGTAATACCTGATAACTCGTCACCATTTCGCCGAAGAAGCTGCAGTTGGTTCACTCTTTCTTTAACTTGTTGTATCTGCTAACCCGATATTCGACTTACAACATGCTGCGCCACAACATAAATCAGTTGTGATATTGGGCCTAGCATTACAATCGCGTCTCGGCCTCCCAAGTTATCTCCCCGTTTCTGATTCGACTAAGTACTCGTATATGAATCTCTCAGCTCGCCCGTTACTTTCTATAAGCTGAATTTCCCGAGGAAATAAATCAGACACAAATCTCACATCAAAAATATAAATCTTGCTAATTTAAACCACGTCACAGCAGTTATAAACATTGTCTCCGTTATAATAATGAATGTATCTCCGTGTTAAATAATAATTACAGAATGAACCCACAACAATGTTTTTCTTCTATATAGCAAGTCGCCTGCAGCAGTCGATGTGTTTCAGTATTTATAGTTCTGTTATTTTATGGAGGCCACCGAGTTTTTGGCTACGCTTCAAATTTGGTCAAGCCTATACTCGGGGAATGTGTGACTCACGTTGATGTTCGCTACCTACGAAACGTCGAGTGACGAAAGTTTAAAAAAAAGTGATGTCGAGCATACGAACACCGATTTAGAGTGACGTAAGCACCAAGTAGATTACAAGATAAATTTTTGCAAGGTAATACAAAACTTGTGTCGTCGTGCAACTGTCAGTCAGAAGTCACATAGTGTAACAATAAAAATCCTGTATGACACATCAACAAACGGTAGGCAATTTATGGTCAGTGTTGTGCGACAGACCTGTAGTTATGTTGTCACCAACCCGCCTTCCGTTTCCGACATTTCCGCTCAACGACTTGCTCCGCCCTCCTTCATCTCACGCGCATGCCTGAGGCCACCATAAAATAGAGGGGCTATACTCCTGTCCACTCGTCTCCGTCTTTAGGTTAAGCTTTCCTGGTCTAACAGTCGAGGTGTTCTGATTGCCAGCTACATCATGTCAAAGGCCGGCGTGATCCACAGTCAATATCCTGAATGTGCTACACTCATTGGTACTTCTAATTTTCATACAATAAATCCAACAAATGCACCATTTTGTTAAAATAACACTTTTTACACACAATCTGTCAAAGCTCCGAAATGTTTCGATCTGTAGTGATCATCTTCAAGGAGTTACTGAATATAACCAAAGCATATAAAACACAGACGGGTTATTAAAGAGATTAAAATTACTAATATAAAATAGATGGATTATTAAAATTCTAATACATTTAATAGCCCATCGATGTTTTCATGTAAGCTTTAATGACTGATGTTCAGTAACTCCTTAAGTATGATCAAGACAGATCGAAAGATGTCGGAGTTATGACAAATTACGTGTAAAAAAAAAGCGTAATTTTAACGTCGGTGCATTTTTGTTTCATGTGTGAATTGTTTATTAATAGATGTACATGAATATGTTACATTGAGATTGGTAATTTTCTTGTTTGTGGGTTTATTAATTATATTCTATACATCTGCATTTGAATGAAACTGGCCTTGAATATGAAAAGAAGCAGATTCATGTATGTTCTGTTTCAAGAGAAGGAAGATTCAGAATTCTCCGTTCCCTTCTTACAATTTGTAACAAACAGTACCTCAATGTGTTATTTAAATGTCACAACAGTAGTAAAGTAAGTAAGTGCTTGTTTGTTGCATAAATGATTGTTAGTGTATCATTGTACAGTTGTATGTTAAAATGTTTAGAAAAGGAGATATGTAATGTGTGTATATAATATGTAAGCAGTTCCAGACTTCCTCATAACCATCAAATAACGGTTTATATGAAAAGAATAAAACCATGTTACAATCATTACATTCCGAGAGTTCTACAGGTATTTTAGTTAGATTACAAAGGTATTTTCAAATCCCATCCGACCTACAGTGTGTATTATTACTGCCCTCACCACACTTTACGGGACCAAGAGCACTGGTTCGAAGTAATACAAGTCAGGCAATGTACGTATAAACGTAACAATGAGATGCATTCTTGCAACCAATGTTGCAGTGGAAAAGCAATAAGTATGACATATTCTGAGTGTGTTTTTGTAGCCTTAGTTATCCAGCATGCAATGCTCATGCGCCATATATTCAACTGTGACCTGCTCCGTTCAACAATATTTTTTCACATTACGTACAAACGTAACAATGAGATGCATTCTTGCAACCATTGTTGCAGTGGAAAAGCGATAAGTATGACATATTCTGAGTGTGTTTTTGTAGCCTTAGTTATCCAGCATGCAATGCTCATGCGCCATATATAATACAGGAACCAAATATGTTAGAATTACGAAACAAACTGGATTTTGAAGAGAAAGAAACGTAGAGTATATATTATGTTTAAAATATTCAGTACCTATATTTGTTGAATAAATATATAAAATGCAACTTTAGAGGTTAGCGGTGCGGTACGACTACTATAATTGACATTAGGCGTCAAAAGGTTAATATGGGTCGTACACAGTGGGAAGATAGGAGTTGAGGTGGACACGAGATCTCGTATGTCATGGAGGGTGGGAGGTGTGAGTACATGGGGTATCTGCTATTACATGTATATCTGAGTTAATAATACATACAATAGCAAATACCCCACGTACCCACACCTCACAACCTCCAGAACACATACAAGATCTCGTGTCCACCTCATCTCCTACCTCCCCACTGTATACAACCCATATTAAGCCTCGTATAACTACTTACCAATTATTTCATGTACAACCTGAAGACGGCCATTGTCAAGCGCCGAAACATGTAGTTGCACCTTATGTAGTAAACACTAGATATACCTCTACCATCAAATAAAGTTGTGTCAGACAAGTACATACACTCCACTCTAATCAGTTAATGTCACTTTAAAGCAGTCCACCTGTTTCAGCCTTCGTCACGAAGTTTATATTTCTGTGTATTTTTTGTTTTAAACTTGAACGAAATGTACGTTCTTCAAAACATGTAAATTTTTACTTCGCGATTTTCGCCCCACCGACTACAAGGCTCGGATTTTAGTGAACACGACGACAGTAACATTATGATCTACTGAATTACCGAAAGGATCTTTACTAAAGACAGATATTTTTTAGAATGTTTACGATTTGGCATTGCTGTCATTTCCTTTATTTTTATTAATTCCTTCTCATTAAAATGTTTTTAACGAAAAACGGCTATGTTAAGAATTGGCAGTGCTGCCTCAAGCGGAGGCTAAAGGAAGCTAATATAAATCGTGCACATCCTTTGCCCCCCGCTTGAGGCACGGCTGTCAATTTCAACAAATTGTTTCTTGTTGACATGTGCTAAAAACTTATATTTATTATTTACACGTGGCTTATGAAACGTTAGGGGACCGCTGTGGCACAGTGGTTAAGGTGCTGTGCTACAAATCGGCAGGTCGCTGGTTCGATCCCAGCTGGTGTCATTGGAATTTTTCATTGACATAAAGTCGTTCCGATCGCCCTATGACCCTGGGGTCGACTCAGCCTCTAACAGAAATGAGTACCAGGAGCATTTACTGGGGGTAAAGGCGGCCGGTGCGTAAGGCTGACAACCTACCACCATCCTGTGCCGTTGTCATGAAATCTGGGAACCTTAATTTCCTGGAACCCTCTGGGACACTCCAGGCCTGTAACGGGACTGCTTTACCTTTACCTTTATGATACGTTATCTCCAAAAGAAACCCAGCATCAAGTATTGGTACATCAAATTCTTATTGTTTTAAGATTAAGATGCTGTAACTTTTTTGACGAAATATTTTACGGGTTCTACGTGCGAATTATTGGCAAGGGTAAAAAGGTAAAGTGATTCCGTTACAGGCCCGGTGTGGCCCAGAGGATGGGTATAGGTATAGCTCTACTCTTCCATGACCGCGGCACTAGAAGTGGGTGAGTGGTCAGCAGCACGCCCTGGCCACACTTTATCCCCAGGAAAGACCCGGTACCCATTTTACAGGAGACTGGGTGGGCCCCAGGGCCGGTCTGGACGGGCGGAAAAACTCGTCCACACCGGGATTCGATCCCGGACCGTCCAGCCCGTAGTCAGTCGCTATACCGACAGAGCTACCGGGCCCACATTGGCAAGGGTGCACAACTAGTATTTCTACATTATACTTCTCAAGACCCAGTCTATATTTAAAATTTAACTCAAAGACTCTCTAGTGAGTTGTAAATTCACTGTCCGATATAAAGAACAGTTTGAGTTAAAATTTACTGAAATGCGTAGACACGCACTTTGAGTTCGCTTCAAAAATAAGTTTTTGTCATCGACATGACTATACGGCTGGTGTGGTCATGAACCCAAACTCTGCGGCCAAGAAATGTTCCTCCACTCCTAATCTGTTAAATTCCTTACACCTACAAATATCAACTTATAGGTACTATAGAACGTTCGGTCAAGAACAGCAAAGAAGGACGACCAAAATACTGTTCAACGCCCCACTCATAGGTGGGCAGGTTAAAATTCTTGAAACGAATGAAAGCGATTTTTTACGACATGTAAAAAATTAAGAGAGGGGAAAAATGAAGGCAGCAATTGAAACATTTATATGAAAGCGCAGCTTAAAAAGTTACGTTTCCAATTGGGAAGTAGCCAACCCAGATGTTATAACCTTCGCTATATAAAATACACACACAAAAAAAAAACATATTCAAACTTTCAAATTTCCACCCCCCTCCTCCTCCACGTCTCCTTCTTCACATCGATACCAAACCGCACAACACCACACACCACGCCACCTAGGATCAGGTCAGTAATACCACTTGTTCTGTTTGCAGTAAACGGTAAGTGCACTACAAGTGTAGCTATTTCATGTTTCTTAATATGACTAGCCATTTTGCAATATGCATTCTTAGTTCGTTTTCGAACCACAAACTACGAAAAACGTGCAAAATAATTAAGCTGCCGTACCAGTAAAATTATTTTCTCAGTTACACAAATATTTATACCTGTTTTATTACATAAGTCTGCGCACCATCTTGTGCCACTATATGGGAGATAGTTCCTTATTTATTTGCTGAGTTTCAAGACCACTTCTTTGCATTTGCCTCGCAGCCCCAGTAGTTCCTTACGGAGGAGCCACCAGGCGATGGACTGGTCTAAACATTCCGTAATTTATGGAACCGTAAGGTTCATAGCCGTGTACACAACAGTCCCCTATGTCCAAGTCCAGCGTAAAAAAAATCGCAATACGCTGATTTTTTACGGTAAAAAAATGATAAACCCATGCCCAACCCCCAAGCTGGAGTACCGCCATTTGTCAATTGTCTATGACCCCTTATTCAATATATTCCCAGTTACTGCCCACATGTGGTGGCCGTCTCATCCACCCGAACCTCAGCATGGGCCATATAGTGATGACAGGAACCCATAAATAGTTTATTGCATACAAAGAACGTTCACTTCTTGAATAAATGCCACAATACGTACCAAAATTCCAATCGTCGTTAACCCCCCTCCCCTCCCCCTTCCGGAATACGTTACTTTAGATCATAGGCTTGATCTTATTCTCTGCCCACAGCGACGTTTACCTGATCGCATAAATTACTGTTAAAATATGACCCGTAACATCGTCGATAATACGGACCCAAAGATTTGAGAAATAGAATGACGCCGAAGGACAAGACGATTGGAGCGAACAAGCTACCGTCCACCTCTGCCTGGTACGTACCAAAGTTAAGGACCTGCTAAACTCAGCTGTGCTTTGTCAAAGGAGTTACTCTTAACTTCAGTAAACGTGACAATCAACAAACAATAAATAAGCAATGCAGAAGTGGGACCCCGCCGGACAAGATAAGTGCAGAATCTAGATGTTTTGTGTCAATATTACCATACATTTTAACTGAAGCTTATTTCAATAAAATGTAATCTACGTACAATAAGAGCCAGCACGATGCATTATTTACTTTCAATTTACTTCAATAATTAACCTCTACATGTTTCGAGCAGGCTTACTGCTCATCATCAGGATCACTATCTCTATTCTGTATATACAGCAATTGGTATATGTCATGCGTTTATGTTGACTGGCTGTTGGTAGGATCCAATCCTACTAACAGCCAGTCAACATAAACGCATGACATATACTAATTGCTGTATATACAGAATAGTACCTCCTGATGATGAGCAGTAAGCCTGCTCGAAACATGTAGAGGTTAGTAATTGAAATAAATTGCAAGTAAAATAGTGCATCGTGTTGGTTCTTAGTGCACGGTCAACAAAATATTAAAAGTCATCTAAGTATAAACAATTAACTGGTGGATCAACTTGGAAAACAAGATAATCCTCAGATCAAGCAATTACAATGACGTATACAAGAAAATGGTAGCACAGTACCTAAGGTGCTGTGCTACAAACCAGAAGGTCGCTGGTTCGATCCCAGCTGGTGTCAGTGGATTTTTCATTGACACAAAATCCTTCCGATCGTACTATGGCCCTGGGGTCGACTCAGCCTCGAACAGAAATGAGTACCAGGAGAATTTCCTGGGGGTAAAAGCGGCTGCTGCGCAAGGCTGACAACCTTACCACCATCCTGTGCCGTTGTCACGAAATCTGGGAGCCTTAACTTCCTGGAACCCTCCAGGCCTGTCCAGGCCTGTAATGGGACTGCTTTTTTACACAAGAAAATACTTGCATTTAATGGTAACCGCCTCTCCCATTAGACACAATAAATAACTGCACCATTACTCCGCCCACAAGAAGGACAAGGTACGTAATAAGTGAATGAAGAGCGAGTCTTGAAATTCCGAAACGGTGTGTGGTGTTGTGAAAATTGAACATACCCTAATAATTTTCACATTCGTACTTTGCATCTTGATATTATCACAGTTTTATTTATTCCGTGTATTTTACACGGAAACATGTCGGAGCTGTTTTAGCGTAAATTTTAATGTAAATTTTAATAATGTTTTTTAAGACAACTCACTAGTACATCAGTTGGTGAATAAATAAAACTTTGATACACTAAGAAACATTAGTGAAACAACCTATGAGAAAAAGTTGTGAACAATTTACATGGCTCAATATCGAACTTGCTTCATTGTCACCCTTCTGGTGCCTACTATTTTGATGTTGCTTCTAGATGTTTGGAAAATTTGTGTACTCCACCTGTAACATCACCTAGCGCTTTTAAACTCTACAATGCTGGAAAGCTGGAGATGCTTTCCCAGTCTGAATATTTATATGTACCCCACAGTCAAAGGGCTCTCTAGAAACGGGTTGAAACGGTATCAGGAAGTGTCACAGTTGGGAAACCGCTAACGCTTATTAAATGACACTGACATTATGACCCTCTACATGTTGAGCCCCCACAAAAATTAATAGGTTAGTCAACCCAGTACAGGAAAACATTCGTTACAGCAGGTGTTGCAAAGTGTTTGTGTGACAGGCAACTATGAGAAGCGAGTACCGTATGAATTTACTGGGGGTAACGGGGGGAATAAACTGAAATAATTAGATTATTAACAACTTTGCACGTTCTGCCACGAACACATTTTCGCAAACAATGCTTTGGCACGCAAAATCTCACGACAGATACCTGAAGAATAATCACTCACTAACCGTAATTAATGTGGTACCTGAACAAGAACTAAACCAGCCGTTCTTAACCTGGGGTCCGTGAACTTGGGTGGGGGGGGGGGAAATTACGACTTTATTTTCACTGACCCAACCTAACTGAAATTTATTTTTCCATACAATAATTAACCTATGCAACAAATTAATATATGGCCTCTAGATTCCAAAAATGTTTCCTAACTTCAATAAATCTGCACCATTATTTAATCACACACACCAACACATGCACATGTATATATATATATATATATATATATTATTTAATAATCTAAAATTTATATTAAAACACTTAAAACGCTCCTACATGTTTCGATCACACGATCGTCCTCGGGGAGCATATATTGTTCCTTGCTAAAGTTATAATTTAAAACATTCAATGAATTACTTTGTTATGTTTTAAATTATAACTTTAGCAAGGAACAATATATGCTCCCTGAGGATGATCGTGTGATCGAAACATGTAGGAGCGTTTTAAATGTTTTAATATACATTTTAGACTCCTTAAATAATATATATATATATATGCATGTGTTGGTGTGTGTAATTAAATAATCTATAGAATGCACGGCGCAACGATAAAAAAAATCTGCACCATGAAATGTGCCGATTTTATCGAAGAGACTGTGTTCGCTCTACGAAGAAAGCAGTATCTTTCGAAACGTCGTTGTGCATGAAGGGTGCTGTATTTTTTTTAAGACGATGGGAAAAAAATCCCTTTACTTATTTGTGGTGCGCTGCAATAAATCTCACTATCTCTATTGTACGCACTTAAATACATTTATCTGAGAATAGGTCCGTAGGCTTCAGCAGACTCTCAAAGAGGTCCATGGCACAATAAAGATTAAGAACATCAACAGAGGACTCCTTTCTGGAACATGATGTAGCGTCGTTGAGTGATCAGTTCCCGACGTTTGGAGGCGACGCATCGGCCTCATCTTGAAGGGTCGAAATGTCCATTGGATATTGGTTGACCAATTCCAGTGGGCTTAAACCAATATTCAAAGCAAATTTCGACCATAAAAGGTGAGGCCAGTCAGGCAGAGTGATATCCCAGAAGACTGTAAAACCTCAGCTACGACGCTGCGAAAATGCGAAATCAGAAAGCTGTAAAGTTGTAGGTCGATCTTGTGGACACTGAAGAGAGATTGCGTTTACAGGGGTCTAATCATCATGTACAACAGCGAAGGGTTAAGATATCGATATGAATATTTTACAAATACTCTTCCGAGGGTACCATGGTACCCGCGAACATATGATTGGGGAAGATATTTGAGCCCAATAGGGAGGAAGTAACAACAGGCCGCAGAAAAATGCATAATTAACAGCGTCACCATCTGTATTATTTATTACATACTATTAGAATAATCAAATCAGGAGGGGATGAGATGGGTGGGAGTCTAGGGAGTAGGGGGAGAAAAAATACATACGGAATTTTGGTACAGGAGCCTAAAGGTAAGAGCCAGGTGTAAGTGGAAGGATAATACGAAAATAAGAAATAGGCTAGAGTGCATGGAATGGATTAGTCTGGCTCAAGATAGGAACAAGTGGCGAGCACTTGTGAACACGTGCTCCGCGGATTACTTGGTTGATTAAGGGCTGGGGTAAACTCTCAGGCGACGGAACTGGTTTTGGAACAGCCTCGATCACCAGGTGGCGGTCTTATGACTCATACCCAAGCAGAAAAGATGGCAGAGACCAACAGAATTTTTGGCTGGCAAACGGCTTGTCGTTGGCAAGACATGTCGAGAGGAGTCAACACGTTTGCGACGCGGTGGTTAAAATGAAAGGAATTGCCATCGCCCGCCTGCCCTTTCGCGAGAAATAGTAATCACCAAGGGAGGTACAAACACGACAGTCAAAAATATGTTACACTCCCTAAAGATTGGGTAAAAAAAAAAAATGTCGTGTTTCGTGGCGACCGTCCTCGGACTGGATGTTCAGATTCATCTTTCAGCCCACCAAAGGATACAGACGTAAGATATGTGGGGCATCCACCACTGCTGAGGCCTTTCCACCAGAAACAGCGATAAAAAGTTGTGCCTGTACATGATTAAATACTAGACTTTTTTTACATAATTATGTTTAAACATTAAAAAAAGAGATATCCACACCGTTCAGCATACATTTTATATTTTAACTCACATTATTTTTTCAATATATATATATATATATATATACAGCGGCTTTGTTACAGCTGGCGCCGTTCTCCGCATCCTGCCTGCCATGCTTTCCTATTCTCCCAGTCCCCGGGTCGTAGGTTCCTCCGTTCCATTTCTAGGTGTATGTTCTCTCTCCAGTCTCGTCTGGGTCTTCCCCTTTTTCTTCTCCT
>Ga0123354_10015223_pt1 | contig 12000 bp, 6 predicted proteins | sample TergutLab28metaG_2_FD_97872 | JGI IMG/M metagenome (GOLD analysis project Ga0123354, IMG submission 97872) | Labiotermes labralis P4 segment gut microbial communities from Petit-Saut dam, French Guiana - Lab288 P4 | ecosystem: Host-associated > Arthropoda: Insects > Digestive system > Gut ... | reverse complement strand
GAGTCCTTCTTGAGAAGCTAACTGGTTTGCAGCTAGTCAAGAAATTCCCCGCATTTCACGGAACCCGAAAGTTCATTACCGCACTCACAAGCGTCCGCCACCTGTCTCTATCCTGGGCCAGCCAAATCCAGTCCATATACCCACATCCCACTTCCTGGATATCCATGCTAATATTATCCACCCATCTAGTATTGACGGTACAAATTATAATATATACTGATGATAAACAACGTGATGGCCCCTTTAAAAAATGATATCTTAACGTTTGGTGTTATGAAATACCTGCTTAATATATATTTTCACTGCAGTTTAGTAACTGCGGCTTTGTGCTCTTTTAAGATTGAGATATTTGTTTTATTTAAAGGGCAAGAGGTTGAGCACGTGATTCCTTGAAACATGGCGCCACATCTGTATAGTGTACCGAACAGTTGCATTTATGTGAATTAAAAACTGCTGTAACTTACATAACACAACGGAACACGCAAGACAAAAATTATACTTGCAACAGTCGTTTCGAGCGCACTCAGCTGAAATCAAACGTCTCATCCTTCTTCGTGGAAAACGTTTAGTATGAAGCTACCTAAAGATAATAATGAAATTTTCGTTATTGTTTTGAAAATAATGCTTTTAAATTATTCCAAAAATATAATAACTACATGGCTATACGTGAGCCGGTTAGCTCAGTCGGTATACTGACTGACTACGGGCTGGATGGTCCGGAATCGAATCCCGGTAGAGACGAGATTTTCCATACGTCCAGACCGGCCCTGGGACGCACCCCGCCTCCTGTAAAATGGGTACCGGGTCTTTCCCGGAAGTAAATTGCGGCCGGAGCCTGCTGCTGACCACTCACCCGCTTCTAGTGCCGCTGTCATGGAAGAGTAGAGTTATACCTCTACCACCCTCTGGGCCACACCGGGCCTGTAATGGGATAACTTTACCTTTAACTTTACCTTTACATGCTTATACATAAAAAAATAAATTCCCGAAAAGATGTTGCACTTAGAAATCTGATATGTTACCTAAGTATAGTTTTATTAATTCCAACCGTCTTTACACAACAATATTATAGGTTAGATGTTCAGTTAAGCAAGCTACATGTTTCGGCCTTCATGGCCATCACCAGGCCTACACAAGATTGGTATCAATTAAGGTACCGTTTTTCACCTTAATTGATACCAATCTTTTGTAAGCCTGATGATGGCTTAACTGAACATCTAACCTATAATATTGTTGTGTAAAGACGGCTGGAATTAATGAAACTTGATATATGCACAACGGGATGGAAACAAATCACTTTAGAGTTACCTAAGTATAATTTATGTTAATTGAATGGGAACATGCTATAAATTGTAGGGCTCCTGTTCACATAACAATGATCCCCTATAAGGAAAGAAGAAGTACTTATGGGTTCTGTTCTTACATAAAAATTTGGAAAAAAGTATAAAAAGAATTTTTCTCATCAATATTTTATCCATATTTAATGTGAAAATGATATTGTTATAGACCGACGGATTTACTTCGGAGGGCAAATTTTCACCTTCTTAGTCGTCTACGACGTTCACATTGCCCACAAGTGTTTCTTTAACCTTTAGACGCCTAACGTCAACTTTAGTTGACGTACCGCACCGCTAACCTCTAAAGTTTCATGTTATATATTTATTCAACAAATATAGGTACTGAATATTTTAAACATTGTATATACTCTCTGTTTTTTGCTCTTCAAAATGCAGTTTGTTTCATAATTCTAACGTATTTGGTTCCTGTAGTATTCACATTTTATATACAGGGTGTGCTAAAATTAAAAAAAATAATTCCAGCGCCAAAAGGTTAAAGTGGCACAACGGATTTTGTTACGCCTCTCCGTTGTAACCTCTCTCCTCCCTTCGTTTATCCTAGTTCATTATGGCTCTGAGCTCACAACACATGCATAATTCAAGCCAGATATTCGTTATACTAAACTTCCTGGGACAGGATGGGTGTTAATTTCGTAGTTTTCAAATTGTAGAGAGTAATTACCTACAAAAAAATAAAATTTTCAGTGTTTAAACTTGGGGCATAATGAGGAGTTTGTGTCCTGTGCGCGTTTCGTAATGGAGTCTTGTTTTTCTGAACTTTGTTTATGCACATATCAAGAGTTACATAACGTGGACTAATATCCACAAAATGTCGGACTATTGTCTCGGATAGAACGTAAGAAACGACCTGATCTGTCTTAATATATTGTCTATGAATTTGCTGAAAGTGACTTAATTAATTCACGAGAAACGCGTGAGAATAGATTAACATTCGTATGTCCGTACATCGCTAATATATTAGCAGAGTACAACCAACAAGATGCAAAGTTTCACAATTTATTTATTTCTGTAAGACGCTCTACATGATTCAGACGGTTTTTCCGTCCATCATCAGGAGCTCAAAATTGCACACACAGCGTCAGGTATTTGTCAGACCGTTACTGCTACCTGCTGCTAGCCTGACCAGGCTAGTGCAGTTTTGAGCTCCTGATGATGGACGGAGAAACCTCCTGAAACATGTAGAGCGTCTTACAGAAATAAATAAATTGTGAAACGTTGCACCTTTTTGGTTGTACTCTGCGTGAGAATAGCACGAAAGAAAGTGAGAAAATTAATCTACTTTTACCTTCGCCGGAAACTTTATTTGCATATCGACAATTGCGCACTCGTGAAAACTGCTCTCAATCACATCTTTCTATTCCAAAACAATACTCGATCTTTTAATATTATCCTCCTATATACACTTATATAATCAAAGTTATCTTTTCGTTTTTGCATCGCCGACCAAAATTTTAGATGTAACTGCTACATAAGAACTTATATTACGTTGTACATGTATTTTCTCTTTTACTTATTTAATTTTAATGCTTTAACTGGCGGCGAATAGAAATATTTAAATTCCTTCTCGGTGTAGAAACCTCGCAGTTTGTAGAGACACTGAAAAAAGAGACATATATGTACATGTCAGTAGGGAAACTAAGCAACTCGAGGGGAAGGCTGAGAAAACGAGATATGATTCCAGGTAGATGTACAGATTTATTTCTATTCTACAGCTTCCAGTTCAAACCAGTTTTCTGTGCACGTGTACTGGAGTGCTTCCTCTGCGGGTTTAGCGGCCGAGGCATGAAACTAATCCATCACCTAAGTCTACTGCCAAAAACAAGGAAGTGTGGATCTGTACATCCATTTGACCACGTGTTTTACAGTACAGTGACAGGTTTTTGTGTGTCTTAAGACAGAGACAACATTTGTCTTCGTGGAATGCGCTAAGAATCTTGAACACTCTTTATTCAAAATGGGAGAAACTTGTACAGTTGCATTGAAATTTTAGGCTTAATTTTGTTTCGAAGTATTAAAGTCTACGGATGTCAGTACTTTACAAGCTTTTGCTCTATCTACTTTAAAGGTGAAGGCCATTTGCTCTGAAAAAAGGGTTCAAAATTACCTGATTAGAATTTCTAATGCAGAGTCAAAGTCTGCTTATGGTTAGTTTCCCCATAATATATCCCTAACCTTTTTTTTTCCTCCACGAACGAGCGATCAATCCTTGAGTCCACAAGATCTTACTGGAGCCACATCATATGGTTTCCTTGTTACTCATGATTGGCCAATGTCAGTTGCGTGGTGAAGAACAAGTGGCTGTGCCCTTAGCTGTGCACAGCCCCCTCAACATGCCGTATAATAACGACGCAACAAAAAAAAAAACAGTAAGCCGACTCAGCAACGTCAGTCCTCTGAACGATGTATGTGGCAAGAAGAAATGAGATAATCACAGAGAAATGCCGCCAGCCAAAACGTCTTCAGCTTTACAGTTTGATACAAGCATTTACGAAGCCTTGTGTTAAGGACATTAATTAAATGTTGTTTAATGATAATGTATAAAAATATTACATTACTACAACATTTGAACAAATTTGATGTTTGCGTGACCGTGCATCGTATATTTAATATATAAACAACCAACTAGATGCAACAATGAAAATTTATTGATAACTTCAATCAGCTCCACATGTTTCGGGCGATAGTTTCGCCCATCCTCAGGAGCACTAGACTGTTTTTACAGCCTGTGGTATAATGCACCGACGGTGCTGTCTACAGTCATGTCATGTAAAGGAAATAACATAAGTAGGTTACTGAGGAAGATATATGGAACTAAGAAAAGAAGATCTAACACGATACTGAAGAAAATTACACTATTACGATGTCAACGATTTTCTGTCCTTAAGGTAAAGATAAAGCAATCCTATTACAAGCCTGGACAGGCCCTGAGGGTTCCAGGAGGTTGAGGCTCCCGGATTTTAAGACAGTCGGCACATGAAGGTGGTAAGGTTATCAGTCCTACGCATCGGCCGCCTTTACCCACCAAGAAATATTCCTGTTACTCATTTCTGTTACAGGCTGAGTCAATCCCAGGGCCATAGTGCGGTCGGAAGGATTATGTCCATGAAAAATTCCAATGACACCATCGGTAATCAAACCCGCGACCTTCCGGTTTGTAACGCAGTGCCTCAATCTACTGCGCCACCGCGTACCCCGTGATTTTCTATCCTTACCAAACACTATTCGGTTAATCAAAGAAAGACAGGAGAGACGGGTAGGAAATATGACACGTATGGAAGGGCAGGGAAATGCATGCAGAATTTTTGTGGATAAACCTGATGGAAAGGGCCAACTTAACAGACAAAGGCGTGGATGGAAAGACATTATTAAGAAATATGTCAAGTGAGTTGGATGAGAGGAAGTGGATAAGCTTGGCATGGAGAAGGAAAAGAAAAAGTGACACGCTGTTGTGAACATGTGAATGAAAATTCATTTTCCTTAAAATGAAGGAAATTTCTCGAGTAACTGAAAAACCGTCAGCTTCTCACGAAGAACCTCAAATCATCGAGTTACTGTAAAATACAATAAATATTCTCTAGACTAAAAAAACCTCTGATGTTTGGAGCAAAGACCAAAATACCGCGTTTTAAATTTATGGGTAAGTTCCGTGATTTCGTAATATCTGTATTAGACTGATGTATTTGTTCAGATTAACACTCCGACCCCAACACTCCTTGAAATAACGTGCGATACTCGTAGGATAGGAGTTGTGTGGTTCATTCTGTAAGCGATGGTACAGAGCATTTCCGCCCTTTGCGACCATCATATCCCAGTCTTTACCTGCTGATGTCTCAGCTGTTGTACCGTAACACTATGTTATTGACTTGGATGACATCCAACCTAATTACAGTAGGTCCCTTCCTATTGATAGCAGAACGATATACATTTGAGAGAGGCCATGTCTTTGTGTATTATCAAATCTGTATAATATAATATGCACCGTCAATACACAACATAATCAAACAAGATGCAATATTTACAATTAGGTGATATTTGGCTACATGTTTCGGCCGTGACCGGCCATCCTCAGGCCAATTAAGAACAACAATGAAGGTACAGTAAAAATATTACTCAATGGGAATTGAGTAATATTGAGTAATATTTTTACTGTACCTTAATTGTTGTTCTTAGTTGACCTAAAGATGACCGGTCACGGCCGAAACATGTAGCCAAATATTACCTAATTGTAATTATTGCATCCTGTTTGATATATGTTGTGTATTGACGGTGCATAATATATTATATACAATGATATACAGTTGCATATGAAGAAATACACATAGGGAAAATTCCGCTGTCACAAATTCACATTTAGTTTGCGCACCATGCATCAAGATGCAGCCGGCAGGAACCCTGTCATTTTGCGGTACGGTGAACTCTGTGGCCGTCACACTGCGGTAATGCACGTCAAGCAGCGGACAGCAGAATATGCTTATATAGGGCATTGCATTCATGTTGAATTTAGAAATTAATTTCTCCCTGTCGCCCAACACATGCTTTATTGTAGAAGGAATTTTATGGGTGTGATATCAGTATGTTCTGCATTCAGTAAATGTGTATTAGCGCATTCATTTGAAGGCAGTAATTAACACCTATGCAATACGTGTTGTTGCCAGGGACTTGGCCAAGCATCAAGTTAATACTCTTAATATACGTGGCTAATATTATTTCTGGGATACGCAGTGGTGCAGTTAGGTTAGGCACTTCGCTACAAGTCGGAAGGTTGCGGGTCCCAACCCCGAAGGAGTCTTGACGATTTTTCGTTGAGCTAATCCTATATTGTGCGGGTGATAAAATCGAGAAAAATGAGATGGGCTGGGCATGTGGCGCGTATGGGTAAGGAAAGGGGGGTGTATAGGGTCTTGCTGGGGAAACCGGAGGGAAGGAGACCAGTGGGGAGACATAGGCGTAGATGGGTGGATAATGTTAGGATGGATCTTCAGGAGGTGAGATGTGGGTATATGGAATGGATTGGGCTGGCCCAGGTTAGAGACAGGTGGCGGACGCTTGTGAGTGCGGTAATGAACCTTCGGGTTCCGTGAAATCCGGGGAATTTCTTGACTAGCTGCAAACCAGTTAACTTCTCAAGAAGGACTCTGCACCATGGAGTAAGTAAGTAATCCTTCCTGTCGCATTATGGCCCCGGGAAAGACTCAGCCTCTAAAGGAAATTAGTACCAGGGATATCTCTTGCGGAGTAAAGGCTGCCCGTGCATAGGGTTGACAACCTAACCACATTCACGTTCCGACTGTCTTGAAATCTTGTAGTCTCAATTTCCTGGAATCCTAAGGGTGTGACCAGGCCAGTAATAGGATAGCTATACCTTTATCGTTACCATTATTTCTACATTATTTAAATGTGTTTTCATCGTGCATAGAATCTATGCAATATGATAATTAATTAGCCTGTGATACTCGAAGCCAGTAGACGGAAATAATGTGTCCAAAGACCTAATTACTATTAATAAAGTTTTTATCGAAGGGAGTAATTAATATGAGCCTAATTAAAAGAGTTTTCATAGTCTAATTAATATCCACACAAAGCATTAGTCTGTCCTCCGTCCTTCTGAACCTCTCTCGCTTCTTCTTTTTCAGCGGCGCGACAACCCGCATTGGGCTGTGGCTGCTTGAATATTCGCCTCCAGACGTTTCTATCCCCTGTCCATGATATATGTGCCTTGCCGTCTAGTTTCTTTTGTAGCTGCAATATATAGTTTACACAGAATTAACTCTTGAGTTAGCGTTACTACTGGGCCAGTTCTAAACACTGTTCTGACAATCCATGTTCCAATTAACACTTTCGCTTCGCAATGCCTACTCAGGTATCTTAGTTCCGACATTATCGGAGGCTTCCCTTGAATATTGCCAACAGTTATTTTTAAGGTGTGGGGATGTTAGCCCACGCCCAACCCTCATCCTTTCCCCTTACGCGGGATGAGCTAGGTATCAGCAACCGAGACCTATGCGGAGTTCGCCCGCTGTCTTAGAAGGATATGCTCTTCTCGGAAATCCATTTACAACATTTTCAGTGTAGGTCCCCGTTCATCTCTGAAGTTAAGACACGAAATATCATATTACAAGCCGCTGTAGCTGGTGTAGGAAATTAATTTTCAAGCATATTAGCACCGTCATAAAAGACTCTTGAAAGCTTCATCGTGTGTATCCTTTGGTTTGTCTCTCTGTCTGTCCATCTGTTCGCAATTGTCACTGCAACTTACCGGACGGAAGGATTTTCGCAAAATTTGATGTTGGAGATTTTTAAGTGAACCTGTTGGGAAATTGCAAACCGAGTTAAAATTGGTAAAAAATATCGGGTATTTTACATGAAGAATGAGAATACTTTTGTTGATGTTGGTTACATTACAATGGTGGGTCGCTTAGCGTAGTCGGTTTAGCGACTGCTGCGGGCTGGACGGCTCGGGGATCGAATCCCGGTGGGGCGAGATTTTCCACATTTGTCCAGACCGGCCCTGGGGCCCACCCAGTCTCCTGTACAATGGGTACCGGCTCTTTCCCGGGGTTAAAGAGCGGCCTGGGCGTGGCGCTGACCCCTCACCCCCTTCTAGTGCCGTGGTTAAGAAAAAGTAGAGCTATACCTCTACTCCCCCTACGGGCCGTACGGCCTGAACAGAGCCTCAGTGCCTGTACAAGGGTGCACTTTAACTTTTTTTACAATAGAACGCCATAAAATCGCTTCTTAAAATGTCGTATCAGCTTGTTAGGATATCAGAGGACGTGTGAACTGTGTACGACAAGTACCGTTATGTTATAGAACGCATCATCATACCGGATGACACAAGATCCTAAACTGCATCTCAGCAGGCGTTCCAAAAATTTAATTGCTAGCAGTTTTTTCTATAACGCTTTACATTTAATAACGTCTTCGCTTATATTTTAAATGTGTTGTATTTTTATATGATTTGTTTATTATGTTTTATTCATATTGCCTTCATATTGAAATCAGGTCTATGAGAAATTTCGATTTTGTTTATGGAAAATTATTTGGGAGCAATTCGACAAAATATTTGCTGTCTGCCGACACAGAAGTAACCTCTTCCGTGTTTTTCGTGTCATAAGGTGTTGTGGAGACGGGGCCGCCTTTCGTATTCTTGTCCGATCTCCTCGGGATAGGCCTGACTTGCAATGAGCGTGTCGGGACTTAGGAAACCCTTAGTTTCGTAAGACAGAGGTTGTGTATTTTGTAACCCCTTCACCTGACGGAAACACATTGTTTTCCAGCACAGTGCTAGTTTGGCTTGCTGTACCACTCGTCTCCTCTTGAAGAGGGGGCGACTTTTCTAACTCAAGTCACGCACCAAGTCTGCTGCTGTCCCATCTTTCTCCGTCTTGACTCCTCCAAATCTTCTTTACTTCCTTACCATCTTCCCAAGCTCTTTCTTATTCCATTCCTTCACCAAATTCTCCTCTCTGCATTCTTTTCGGTTGGTATCCCATGTCTGAAAGAAATAAGGGGAGGGTGGGGGGAGAGAAAGAGGCACTCACTGACTTGTGTCAGATCGGGGTGCATTCCTTTTCCCTACCATTTGAAACAGGCCAAGTAGAAGCAAGAAAATTTGTTTCAGGATGTTGCAAAATGACGGAAAGATTGAAAATATTCTTTTTTTGCCACTGTAAAGCTTCATTGAGTATTGCTGGAAATATTATCAGTTAACACCGTCTGCAAAGTTCTGAGTCGTGACGGCAATATTGGACTGAGCTGATAATGACTTCCCCTTTTTGCAGTGTACAGTACACATTTACACACAAACAATACACAGAACAACACAATGAAACAGAATATCCGGAAAAGAACATACGTAACAATAAGAATACATAAACATAACAATAAAATACATAAACATAACTATAAAATTACATAATTTACAAAATTAATCAGAAATATACAAAACAATTGAACCAAAATTACATATATAAGCAGCAAATTTCATATTATATATATATATATATATATATATCTAATAATGGTAGACACCTTAACACTTCACCCTACTACAATTAACTCTACTTCACTGCACTTGTCAACATTTCACTTCCTCCCATTGAAACTTCACCCAGCTACACTTCACTACACTTCCCTACCCTCTCATTTGGTTTAATCCTCTTTAAATTTCCTACCACTCCATTTTACCTTCCATCACTACACTTCACCTCACTTCACTTCACTGCACTTTTAGACGACATTAGGTCATGTCAGTGGATAAAGGAGAACGTTTCCATGGAACATAGTTCTTCCAATTCAGGGCCAATCAGTCCAATTTGGACTTCCCTTCGTTTGAAAGTGTGACCCAGAAGATGGAAGCAAAACCATCTTTTGGTACGTTGGTAACTATTTCTTAATTTCTGTACAGTTTTACGTAGCCGCATTTGGTTAAATAGAGGAGCTGGATACGAAAATTTGAAAATAACATTAACCCCTTGAAGACGAAGCGCAGACCGCTATAGTTAAAGACCCAGTCCGTACCGCGCTGTAAACACTTTATCTCGGCTACACAAACCAATCAGTTTATGCTGCAAGTGGCACAAGTCGCTGTTTGTTCTCAGATAAATACAAAACACATAAGTACACTGTGGGCAGAGCGTACAGTTGTTGAGTGTTAAACTGTTGGTGCATCACGTAACCAGTAGGCTTTAAAAGGTTAAGCTGAGTGGTACGTGTGAAGAATGCCTAAAGTTTAAGCTACTTTAAATATTTCTAAAATTTGTGCACATTGCAAAGTATTTAAAAACTCACAAACGGAGTTTTTTTATGGTACTCATTTCCGTACATTGATTGATAATTTTTAACACAATGTCCTACAAATTCACACTATTTCAATATATAATACAAAATTAAAATATTGAAACTTCAAAATTTTTCGATTCATTAAAGATCAAATTCGGGGGAAAACACACCTTCTTCATTGAAATATTCCCCGATACGCCCATACTACTATGTGTTATATTTTCTTGACAGGAAGTATTTCTTCACAGTTCTGCTTCTTCTGTGGACTTCAGAATATCCAGACACAACATACGTACTTTGTTTTAATCTACCTTAATTAAAATTCAAGTTTTATACTTATGAAATTGATGTCTTTTTTTCCTTGAAGTTGATTATTAAGTATTCGAAACATTTTGGATTTTTCATGTTTTAATTGTAACTTATATATTGCAATAGCGTGCACTATTTTGATATTTTATTATTGATTGAAATTGTTTCAGCTCAGCCGCCAAATAAAATGCGAGACTATCAGTAAACATTTCTTGCAGAATGGTTCATTAAAGGATCGTTCAGTCACACTTATATCATGCAGACCAGCAGGTGCCATGGCGCCTTCACCCACCTTCTCCTCTATTCATCTTGTTAAGGGCATATAAAAGTAACACAATTAATTGTACTAAGACGAAGTCATTACCAACTGAAAAACGACATCCAGAACACAATCAATTAATTATATAATGCGAAGGTAATTTTTCTACGGACCAGTAAAATAAAATGTCATCAATTTACGCACGTTGAGGCAGCAGATATACGTAATAATCTTATGTTTATTGGACCGTGCATCATTGTGGTATCCGTGTTGCAGTCTTCAGCCTGCAACACGGATACCACTCCAACCCGTCCACACCGAAACTCTAACACACATCGAACCAAGAACAATTCGACCAATGTGGTAATTCAACAGCACAGTCGCAAGTTCCTGATGATGGATATATTAATGTCCGAAACATGTTGAGCATATAAGAAGTGAAATAAAATAGCAAGTTACATCAAGTTGGTCTTTTATTCTTCAACTATACATAATAATGCCCAGACTACGTATTAATTACAATAGAATAATAAGGCTCTAGGCTCTCAGTATTAAGGTTTTCATTTCGGATTTGCCCTCTACTGTGACAATCTTGATAGATGTTCATTCCTTTTCTTACTAGACTCTCCAGATGTGTGTCGAGTAATGCTTTTAACTGTCACCCTTCTGCTTAGTCTTTATCTAAGCAAATTCCAGTTTCGTCATGTCCTTATTTTTCAACTTTATGACCTTTCATTTTTTGAAAGTGTCATGAAACGTGTTAATTAAATGGGAAGAAGAAATCAAGAAAATATACAGGAGGCAGATTTTGAAACGTACTGGTAACTTTCACTCCACTGTGTGGAAGGGAGACCTAGGTTCAACAAAAAGAAATGAGATGAATCTGTAGATATTAAATAATTTAAAAATTTTTTGATACATGAAATCCGTCTCGATGAGATAAAAAATTATGCTATTCGAGATTTAAAAAATTGTACGTAAATTTGCAACAAGAAGTAACAAATTCACAGACAGGATTAAAAAAATGTCAAAATTAATTCTAAAAAAGAACCGTCAAGACGGAATATATATTAGTAGGGTTTCGTTACAGTGCACTGAAGTAGAACGAGGCTTGCAAGCTGCTCTTTAAGAAGTAACCAGTTTTCTCACCTAATTTCAGTTGATGTTAACTGTACCCCGCAAAGTGACAACATTCTGAACACAATAACCACGCCCCCCCCCCCCCCTCCGGGTCCTTCCAATCGCCCCCCCTCCCGATCCCCAACCCCTACAAACCAACTATAAAAATACCTT
>Ga0123354_10015221_pt1 | contig 12000 bp, 6 predicted proteins | sample TergutLab28metaG_2_FD_97872 | JGI IMG/M metagenome (GOLD analysis project Ga0123354, IMG submission 97872) | Labiotermes labralis P4 segment gut microbial communities from Petit-Saut dam, French Guiana - Lab288 P4 | ecosystem: Host-associated > Arthropoda: Insects > Digestive system > Gut ... | reverse complement strand
TTTACTGGTTGAACACTTTTTTCTTTTTGTTAGCCGTAAAAGATAAAAAAAAAAAATTATGAGGCCCCAGCCTTAAAAATGGAAGTAGCCATAAAGATCCCTGCCCCCCCCCCCCCAATCCAATTTGAATTGTGGAAAATTAAAAATCTGAAGTTACTATTGGTCCATTATGTGTTGCTGTATGACATGATCAGATCCCTCCCACAACCAATCATAAAAATTAACCTGCCCTAAACATGGGGTGCAGTTCTCCATGCATATTTACTGTAATTCATTTGGATATCATACTTTATATACATACATACATATATATATATATCACAACTGGCACCCATGTGAAGATTTGTAATGTTATCATATTTGTTTTATATTCTAATTTATCTGCAGTGGTTTTCTAACCAGTTTAATAATGGTTCAGTTTAATAATTTCTAGCTGAAAAGACAAAACAGGTGCAGATTCCATATTAACTTAATTAGGTATAAATTAATTTATTTTATTTTAAAAATTAAGTTAAATCAAACCACAAATACTTTTATTTTGCCTGGTTAGAGCTCAAGCTGTAATAGTTGACTGAATGATTTTGTGTCTGCTAGTATCCATATTATATTTGTATTTATATAACTTATTATTTATATGAAGAAAATGTATTTATCAGTTTATTATTATAGTAGGTAAAAACACCTTAAATCAGGTTTTATATACATTTTGTGTGCAAGTAGTGTTACGTTCTGACAGATGCACACGCTGTTTTTAAATTATATTGTTTATTTAAAATAAAAACAAATGTAACCATCTTTTTCAAAGTTGACGTGGACCAAAATCCTGCAGTGATGCCATCAAAAGTAAAGCTTATCAAGCCTTGCAAATCAGTTGGGTACGCCATCTGTGTGTGCCACATGTCTGCATTTATTGCAATTGCTTCTGTGTAAAGAGAACTAACTTTTGTTATGTATCTGCTTTATTGTATTCACACAACACACATGTACCCTTCTGTATTGGAAAACTTGTGTATTCTTTACATAAACAAAAATTTGAAAAGGATGAATATAATTTTCTAGTGTTTTCAGAAAAAGTGTTTTTGTGTATTTCTTACATTACATTCCCACTTTTTGAATGTCATTCAGTGTGGTTAGGATTGTCAGAATTGAAGTGTGCCTTACCAACTGTTTCGATCATGAATCGGAATTTACTACAGGGATTTCACGATCGCCGCTCTTCTGGCATTGTACATGGTGTAGATCGCTAGCTAGTCTGTGACAGTTTTGGAAAACCCATCAGTCCAGTGTTCAAAAGAGTCGAGCAGTCCAAGAAGAACATTGGGGGAGGGAATGGTGTGATGATTTTCCCACTTGACTTTCACACCCTAAAGACGAAGGGGTCGTGGTCTGTGAAATACTCGCCCAGTAACACACTTACATCACACAAGACCAGTGTTCATGATTGTTAGCTTACCAAATGAGTTTTCTACACAATTGTTGTGTTTGTCTTCACAGTAGGTTGGGTGATGGACTGCATGAGGAGGAGTGGAGCAGGTTCATCTTCAGTCTTGTGCGTTTTTGAACATCACAGCACACAGCCATCACAATATACAGATGCATATTATTCTTTCTATTTATATCCTGGAAGTTAATAACAATATCCTGATTTGAACATCCTACGCATAATGTGTAACAACTGTTAGTATATGAGATTGTTCTGCCTTACCATCATGACAACATAAAGGAGATAGATAAAAGGAATGCTGCCAGAGTTGTATGTTATGGTGGTTGTGATGGGACCAGCAGACAATGTTGCGGTGTATGGAAGTGTTAGTAGTATGAATATGTCTCAACACAGCTAATTTGAATTTTCTAGTTGTGCTGGAGGGGTTCTGATACTCAGCCTCTCACATGTTCAAGGCTCTGTAACATTCATGAGAAAGATGTCTGGGGAGGGTCTGCTGTGAGAATTTGAGGAACAGAATTATGAAGCTGAGTGACTTGGGATGCTGCATCTGAGTATCCTGAGATGCAATTAAGGCCACCAAACTTGTAGGCACATCAGACTGAACTAGACACGCTCCATACCAGCTGGACGACGCATTCCCTGCATGACTATTCCGAATTTCAGGGGTCTCGAGAAAGACGTAGCCCTCCGTTTCATTTTACAGGACGTAACTGCACTGAAAGGTTCTATCATTAAGGTAATGGTCGCCTAGCCAGTTACCCCACCTTAAAGAAGCATTGGGTTGCATAGAGTGTGCCAGGCTGAAACATGCTTGTTGAGCTGTCGTTTCAGGCCATGCGTGTCCGCTGCTGGCGCCTGATAACACACTGAACAGTAAAACAACGTGTGGGGAAATTCCGCCGCTTATCAGCTTGGACCTTGGCGCTATGCTAGACAACTTCACTGGGCGACTAAGTGCGCGCTGCCGGCGTGATCCGTGGAGAAGGGCGAGGAGGGGGGCTTGAGTTACTAATGTACTATCTTTAACACTAATGTTTTACCGAAGGTGTCTCCAAGCAAGTACAGCAACTGTATTGACAGGTTTATATCAGCTTGTAACACTTACCGATCGCAGGTTCGAATGTCACCGTGACGACCGATCATCGAAAGAGAGTTCTGCTGGTTGTAGATAGCCCAGCCAACATATACGGGGACTTACTCAAATTTTGCTAAGACTACTTGTGTCTTGATCCTTTATTAAATAGCAACCGATCATTCGACTCTGAGCTGCTGACACCGTTGGCAATTATCGTAACAGTTGGTATCCAACGAAATTTAGCGCCCGAATCCTAGAAATTGCTGCGTACATTTGAAGCCGACCAGTTGCCTTATCTTCTCTGGGATATCCACAGTAATGGACCGACTGTAAGAGCAATCCCATCCAACCTGCGTTACTCGCACTTTGTTGGATAAACAGCTCGCGTGCTACTACAGAGTTTTTTTCTGAGGTAGGCCTTTTAGGGGACGTGTGATAGAATTTTATGTGCATGTGGCAGTAACTTTGCCTTCATACAGCCGAGAGAAAGTGACAACCGATAGCTGTCGAATAAAATGACCGAGATTCAGACGTACTGTGTAAACACCAAACATTTGTGCTAGAATTCAGAAATTCTTAAGTTCTTTCATAACTATTTTGGTAGAAGTATCTTCATATTTTTTCCCCCTTTTTGGAAAAAAATTTCGCATGCGCTCTGTAGTTCAATCCACTCATCCATCTACTTTTGAACCGTAGTCTGTCGTGTCTCAGAGTGCACCTTCGCGTGCCAGTCCGTACTGGGGTGGCGCACGATATCGGCCACGGCCGCCCAAATTTGCGAGTGGATGAACGACGAGACTGTCGGTAACTTGGCGTCGAAACTCCATGGAGCAGAATCCTTGAGAAGCTAACCGGCTCTCACCTAGTCAGATTGCCCGAATTTTATGGAACCCGAAGTTTCATTACCGCATTCACAAGTGCCCGCCACCTGTCCCTATCTGGCATCGACTTGGTGGATAATTGTGACCATTGAGGAGGACAGGATGTGAACTGGTGTACCGCTACGTGTCGAGAGCACGAAACATACCGGCCGAGTGCAAGGTAGCAGTTGGCCCCATGCATTCCGTGCCCAGTCGATCGTTCGTTACGCACGTAATAAGATACGTCACCAACCTGATCCATTCATTTACATCACTGCGTGACGGTGAAACACCGGATGAAGTACTAAACTGAGCAGAATCAGCGCCTACGAACTGCAGATATCGTCAGTTCTACGTGTTCTTTGACTCGACAGATAGTGTGATGTTGCCAGTAAGAAGTGTGCTCTGGTATCGAATGTGCATCAGCGCCGAAACACACGAGGGCGTACTGTGTAGGTGTGGCGCCTTCCAACTGAACTGTGCATTACTGTAGACTCTGACCTTGGTAGTGGTTTCGCTGGTGAAAGGCCGAACCTCGCGTGTTTACTGCCAAGCCCCGATGTATTACAGTAACAAATTCATTGGGCTATTTTCTGATAGTGTCTTAACTAGTTTTTGTAACTGCGACTGCGTTTACTGTGCGGTACGAACTCGGTATACAATTCATGCCAGTTCTCCAGCAAATGCCGAGATGGCAGTCATGATTTCAAGTCGCAACTTTAAGCTTCCCGCACACTTCTCCCCGATTTGTGTCAGTGCCCCTACGATTAAATTTCCAAATGGTGGTGTTTAGCATTAATGAGAAGTAAAAATTCCGCGGCCTTGGTTTCAAGCTGCTGCTGCTGTGCACCATTCTAAAGTCCTCTCGTACATTTCCATACTACCAAAAGGACAAGCGGGCGAAGCCTGCGAACCTTTCAAGTGATGCTCTCCTCCCTCCTCCATAAAACTACCACATCTCCCATCATTGCTCCACACTCATTTTTAGAAGGTCAAACGGGCGGAGCCTGGGGACCTTCAAAGAAGCAGTGCATTTTCGGAAATCTGGGAGCTTTGGATAGAAAAGCAATTTCACTGCTGCATATGACCGTTCATGCTGTAGGGTACCTTGAGGCAGTCACACTTGTCCGGCACCATGGTGACATCGCACATAACGTGGCAACCTGGTCTGGGGTTACGGAGTTCTGCGGCAGCTAAGTGCCCTTAAGAATGTTAACAGGTCCACCGCCAGAAGGTCGTGAGTTAAATTCTGTAGCAACACCCAGAACCGAATTTTAAAGTAGGCGAATGACACGGATGTGCCATAAAGGAACACGAGCTACGGACATGTAAAACTGGAATACACCTCTTAAAGGAGTCAGACATGCTCATTCATTGGGGGGCTGCGTGAGTGTTGTAGGACGCTGCGAGTGTGGAGCTTTGGTGGGATGGCTGGCACTGACGGAGAAACCGAAGTACTGTGAGAGGAACCTGTTGCAATGCCACTTTGTCCACCACAAATCTCACTCAAATGGACTAACCTGAAACTCGAACCTGATATCTAGGTGTGTAGGTGCTTGTACGTCCTGTGCAGAAACCTACAGCCTGTCTTCGAAGGGAAGTCTTAGATCAACAGTCTGCAGAGGGTGGAGCCACCCAGAACATCCTGAGGGTACTAGAGAGGGTTCCATCCCTGGGATATTGAGGCCGGGACGTGAAGTTGATCATCTGGTGTAGGGGTTAAGCATGTGAGCAGTTACGTCTTCATGGCGTGGTGCTTAACAAACCCAGCTGTGTGTGCAGTAGGATAACGAGTGGTGCGACCGGTTCTGTGTCCCTGATTGTAATATATGCTGATAGTGGAGATACACACGCGGAAGTGAGGTAATGAATGCGGCAATGACCAAACCACACTGCCGCCCGCTCAGCTTCGCCAGCAGGTTGCGCTGTCAGAGCCCAACGGGCGGCGTCATGCAACTGTAAGGTGCCCCTGTGTCCAAGCCACAAGCAGTGAAGACCTTAAGCGTGAAGTTCAGTTTAAGTAATCAGCCTCAATCTGCTGTTTCTGGACTTTCACAGGAGCCTGACAGCAGTCATGCCAAAGGATGGTTCGTGTTGAGACTACAGTAGGCTGGATATTCGTGATTAAAACCGATACTACCGTCACGTACATCGGAATCCACGCGCAATGTACGGCGCCCGTTTGGTTGCAATAAGATACAAATACCAGTAATAAAAAGTTCCCTCAAATGCATAAAAAGCATGGAAATTTTTAATGAAATAGAAACACCTTTTTGACAGCATAAATACCGAATGCATTGTATAATTGAAGAAGGCACTCATTCACAGAAAGCAGGAAAGCAAAAAACCTCAATGAGACCCTGAATGCGCTGAGAGTGATCTGAGCAATAGCACGCCTGAGAGGGGAGGGGAGGACTTAACCAGGCACGAAAGGTCGAAACAGTGGTATTAAAGTGCGTGATCACGAAAAATCAGAATGCCGAACATTGAGACTATTGTTCCGTCAGCACACACTGAGAAACGTAGGCAGGCGACTACCAAAATCAGGATACCGCAGCATGCGCACAGTTAGGGGTTAAACAGGGTCTCGGAGAGAAACCTGACACTGCCCACAACATGAATGCATGTGGTGTCTTTTTTTAGGCTCGTCGTCAAAAGTGATGGAGGGGAGGAAAAAAAGCGAAATTGTCTGAGATTTGATCAGGTCCTAAAAGTACTCTTAAGGCGAAGCAGTTCAATTTATTTCTCTCCCAAAATCTGAATTGCTGTCCTTGATTGCAGTCGGTTCGTCAGGTCATCACGCCATTTTACACCGTCCCCCCGTTACAGCATGTGAACTGTGCCGTTAGGTTAGGTTAAGTTACGTTAGGTTTGGCTTGTTCATGGATCCGATTTCCCTTTCCCGTGCTGTCACTGCGGGCCGATTCAGTACGTTTCCAAGGCACTGCAACTGCAAACAGTAAGACGGAAACAAGCAAGGCTGTGCGCACGGTAGAAGGGATCTTCAAGGCTGGAGGTCAAGCATCATTACATGGAAACCGCAATTTAAGTGGGGGCCGGGTAGGCTGGACCACCAGGAAACCGGGATTCGGTTTCCGGTCGGAGTGTAGACGCGCCTCAGTACTGGGTTTGAGGCCTGCTCAGAGGGTCTGGAAGCTGACCAGCTTATGTGTGCACGCTACACTTACCAGCTATAACATTTAAAAAATTATACGTTCCGCCCACCGAGTGCATTTGTGTTGATGGATCTCGGAAACAACAGCTAATATTTCCCTATGCGAGGGAGGAGGGGTAGTGAGGGGTACTACATTTATTATTATAGGGGGGAAACAAACTTTACCGCTCTGAAAGTGGCCAGGCAGTGGTCGCTTGTCCTGGTGAAGGTAGGCTGGAAGCAAGGTAAAACGTTCGGTAGTGAAGTGCTGGGAGTTGGACTGTTTGCAGTAGGCAGCGAGGGGAGAAGCTGAGCAGTTAGGCGGAGGTTGTGTTTGGAGGGCAGCGTTGTGGCGGAATTTTCATAGTGCTACCAGGCTCGTGTTTGGGCGGAAGTTTTGGAATTAATGTTGGGAGAGCTGCATGACAAGCTTGCGGTGAAACGTGAATTTTGGTTGCCAGCCGAAGTCAGGAAAACTTTGATGGAGGCGACCGGGTGTAGAGTCTTATGGATTGGTTGTTATACCGCAGCCTGATGAATGAACTGTACAAACTGAATCTTTGTATTTCGCGTTAATCTGAGACCGCAAAGGGTTAAACAAATGAACAACTTTACCTTTTACCTTGTCATTGCGTAGCGAATTCGGGTCTATTGACACAGCGGGGTTGGCGACTTCAAACTTCTGCAAGGGCCTGTGTGAGGTGCGATCAAACAGTTTCTGGACTGGTGGCGTGGAGCAATAACCGGACAAAATGCAGCTGTGTTGTTTTGTTGTGAATTGGTGTCGCGAGTGTCGCAGTAACAAACGTTGCGTTCAACTGAAATTTAAGTGTGTGTGCTGACTGCGTTCTGCAGTTGTTGTAGTCCAGTGAAATGGCCGTTTTTAAACAACATAAAATTTCGTTTTAGTGAACTATTTAAAAAAGCCTTGCGTTGTGACGCCATACCATGAATAGAACATACACATTTGTATGAAATTCACGTGTCAGTTGGCTGAAAATTCGGTAGAGAGTTTCACACGTTCGTATCGCCCATCGCCAAGTCGAAGTGACGAAAATGTGAAGAAGCATGTGGGGTCATCCGTGACGAAAGAAGGCATGGTGTTAACGACGTGTGTAACATGCGAGGCCTATCATGCGGTGCATCCCAGCGCACTTGTCTGATATTTAACATGAGGCAGACTGCTGCCAAATGTGTGCCCCCTCTGCTGAATAGAAACCAAACACAAAGCCGACATTCTGTGTGCAAGCACCTACAAGATCATGCCAAAAAGACAGAAACTTACTTTCTTGTGTTATAACACGTCTTGAGATGAAAACCCAGTTAAAGGGACGAAGACATGAGGATTTTTCAGAAACAAGTTTGATGGCAGACGATGCTGAACAGCATCAGGCAACAGGAGTTCCAAAAAATGCTTACAGTACCTGGCGGTAAGGGGAGATGGGCTGGGACTGGTGTATAAGCTTCGAAAGGCGTAACTATGATGGAGACAATACCGACCTGTAACTAGGCTGTCTAAAATTATCTTGGCCCAGTCCGGAAACTTATGGCTCGCACCTCGTACACGGTGCGTATGAGACAATGTAGGCTACGAGTGCTGCATGATATTACGGTGTTTGAGCCCCCCCCCTCCCCCCCTGCACCTTGCCAAGGTATGACACAACAGGTTTTGGAGGCCATCTCGTTCCTGTCGTCCCTCTCGCGTCTGTGTCTAGCTCAGCCTCTTGCAGTCAAAGGGTACAAAATGCTTGCCCGAAGAGGGACGCAACTCACACTTCCGTCTTCCCGCCTGCCATCTCAGTCACTATGGGGTGACAGTCTGTCGTTAGACGAGCAGTGACGGACAGCTTGACCCTGAAGATGAAGGCACTACAGTCCTTCGAAACGTCGGCAGCTGATCGCCTAACGACACAGCATGACGCCACACAAGACGCCTCTATGACGCTCAAACACTGCAGCGAATATGTAACATTAAAATACACGAAACAGTACGCTTGTCTGCTGTTTTGTGTGGGTGTGGAACTTGGGGTCTCGCATTGAGCGGGGAACACGGACTTGAGGGGGTGCTGAGAATAGGGTGGCGAGACACAACAGCCTGGCATGAAATGGAGGTAACGGAGAACAGAGAAAATTTCGTAATGAGGAGCTTCATGATTTGTACTTAAACCAAACAAGTTGCTATTGGAATCAAATCACAGAAAATTGGATGGGTTGGTCATGTGGCACACGTGGGAATGAAGAATAAGCCTGAAGAAAACAGACCAGTTATAAAATCTTGGCATACATAAGAGGATAATATTAGAACGGTCCTGGAATAAACAGTATGGGAAGGCAAGGTGTGGATTCAGCTGGCTTAGGATAGCATTCAGTGGCGGGTTCTTGTGAACGCGGCAATGAACCTTCGGGTTCCATAAAATGAGGGGAATTTCTTGACTAGCTGAGGAACTGTTAGCGTCCGAATGAGGGCTCTGCTTCATGGAGGTCGCTACGTAATGACCGAACTGCAAGGGCGTGTTCTGCGGTCAGGTGTGTCTTGTGAAGTGCAGTTTGTTTCCACAACGTGATTAAGAGAAGCGCTAGGTTAATGCACCATGAATAACGATTATCTTTTTTACCTCACCTTTCTTATCACCATTTTAAACGTTCGCAACAACACTGAAGTCTGAAGGCCATTCCAACAATTTCGAAATGCTAACCATCACAGTGTGTGCAAGTCGGTGTGATAGCGACGGCGACTGCGTTTATGGCTTATACAAACTGCCTTCCTTCCTTCCTTTCTGGTTTACCACCTTCACGCACCCTCGATTTCATTCAGCCTCACAGAAATAAATACAATGGGTCAAGCCGGGTTACCGAGCGAGCCAAGCCGCCGGTCCATTTCTTCCAATCCATCCTTTTCCTTCAAAAATGTCGTTAGGTCTGCCGAAACATGGAGGTGCCCTGTGATACCGTAGCCACTGTTGTCTCGTGTTGCAACAGGCACATTCTTTATATACGGAGGTCTTTCAATGTCCATAAAGTTTCTTTTACACGTCCCTCGATAACACGTGGTCCAGTCAGGTTACTGCCTGATAACACAACGCTTTCACAATAATCGCTGTTCAAAATGTTGTGTTACCTGGTGTGGATTTCTCGTGCTCAAGAGCGCCGGTTCCTTGTATTGGCAATACCATTCCCGTGAACAGAATGTCGGGCAGATTTTATAGCCCTGATTGCACGGTTGGCGTCACCTCCCGGTACAAGGTGTTGCATCCTTTTGCAGGTGACACTGCCAGAAACACCAATGGCGCACAACTGTCCATAACTGTGTCTCTGCTACACCAACAGTACTATAAATTCAGCGTGTGCTTGGAATTAGCTGCACTGCTGCCAGAACATCACCTGCAAGCCGTTGCTTTTCACGTTCTGCATTCACTCGTACGAAGGAGCCAGCACTGTGTGTGTTGTTTCAAATGTTGTGGGACGTGTGCAGCAGTATAAGTACTGAATACAGCGGCACTGTCACTTTCGGTGCGGAAAACTAATAGGAAATGCATGTCGGCAGATTCTTCGTTAAAGTGTCGGCGGACTGCCACTGTTCTGGACAGAGCACACACAGGAACAGGATGGAGCTACAACAGTCCCAGTCGGCGTCAATAGCACGTTACTGATACCGCTGTCCAAACGCACTGGACTTGGTGCACTAACTCTTGCTCCAAGTGAACACGCTCCTGAATATTGGCTATTACGTTGCGGAACATGCGGTAGGTAGGTAGGTAACCAAAATATATTTACGATGTTTCGCCTGTCAGTAAGTAACAGCACTTCCAGATGCTTCTTGAGAGCCTTACAGTCGCTCACCTCGTCACACTATTTTCCGACTGTTATGCAACCCGCATATAAGTGCCGCATGACAGTGAAGATGCTCACAGCAGCATTTAGATGGACCGCGCTCTACCTCAGCACAGCTGTAACCTCCATCCACGAAACGACACGGCGTCACAACCTTCCGTAACACTGCGCCGCTTCTAAAGCCGGAAAACTTGTAGCCCGTTACTTATTACGCGTAGCACTGCATCCTAGCCTATGCCAGATGAATCCAGTCCACACCCTCCTACAGTACTACGATTATTCAAGAATGTTATCCTATCATCTATGCCTAATGTTGGCTCTCTTTGTGTCAGCTTTGCAGACCAAAACTGTACGCGTGTTACATGCTGTGCTGTTTTCGTCAGCCTAATTACTTTCGGCGAAAAGTGACAATTACACAGGTCCTTACCAATTCTGCTGCTGTAATCTCGCACGCCCAAACGTTCCACCCACAATACCTATACGCCGTGTGAAACAGGAACGTCTCACGGACAATGCTTACCCTGAAGATGGAAGCACCACAATTATTCGAAACGCCGGCACCTCAACCGGCGCACAGCATTTCAGACGGAATCTGGACCGACGAATCGTGGTTCGACTTCCAGTAGGGGAAGAAACTTCCCTCTTCTCCAAAACGTTCAGACCGACTCTGGAGCCGACCCGACCACCTAGTCAATGGGTACTGAGAGGATAAAGCAGCCGAAGCATGAAGCTGTCTTTAACCACCATCGAATGCCATCATGGCGTGCACAGAAACAATCTGACTTCTGACTTTATGAAAACCTGTTACTGCCACCTCACATTGCACGACCAGCGCGCGGCAGCCGTACATTTCAAATCTCTACACCTTTGTTCAAAACACTTACCTCACCGATAAATATTCATAGAGTTCAGCTGGCGATGAGCGCGCCAACACTTGTACTGCGGCGTGCCAATTGTCCGTCAATGTCCGATTCAACCAAAATCAGGACTGACTGACTGACCCAGGACTGAATCCGGGTCTCCGCGAAAGCCTGAAATGCATTTGGAATTGCATTTACTGTGAGCGACAGGGACAAAGTCCTTAAACACACTCAGTTTAGGTTATACAAACCAGTCAGTTAATGCTGTACAGGGAAATAATCGGTTTGTTCTGAGATCCACATAGACTGGAAAACGTATTTCAGGGACAGCACGTTCGAATCCCCGTCTCTTCGTCCGCTAACATGACTGGAGCTCCTCGCGGTTTTGCGCAGTCGACACCTGGTATCTCCCTGCCCCGCCACAGGAGTCATGTGACGTCCCGCTGAGTTATCGGAGCATTGGTCTGTCCTCTCGTTAGAACTGCGAATGGCTGCCCTTGTCACGTTGTCATGAACGCAGATAAGGCGCAGTATCAGCTACTGCTCATAAAGACACTTTCGTAACGACAAACAGGAAGTAATAGTGTTTTGTTCGGTCAACTTCCGCATATTTATTTTTAAACGTCCGGTTCATTCATGTTGTACCGAACTGCAATGTTTCGCAATGCCCGACCGTTAACTGACGTGTTGCATCAAGCATGATGTTGCACATTACAGGTACAGCATATATATATATATATATATATATATATATATATATATATATATATATA
>Ga0123354_10015220_pt1 | contig 12000 bp, 8 predicted proteins | sample TergutLab28metaG_2_FD_97872 | JGI IMG/M metagenome (GOLD analysis project Ga0123354, IMG submission 97872) | Labiotermes labralis P4 segment gut microbial communities from Petit-Saut dam, French Guiana - Lab288 P4 | ecosystem: Host-associated > Arthropoda: Insects > Digestive system > Gut ... | reverse complement strand
CACTCTACATGTTTCAGGTGTCACAGCACCCATCATCAGGAGTACTAAAAACTGTAACCGCAGCCTCCGGTACAGGTCATAATACTGGTACAGCTACTTCCCTCCAACGTGGCCTGATTGGGACTGGTTTGTGCGAGTCGTGTGGTAGGTAGGTAGGTATGCAGGAAGGTAGGTAGGTAGGTATGTAGGTAGGTAGGTATTCCTACCACACGACTCGCACAAACCAGTACGAATCCGGCCACGTTGGAGGGAAGTAGCTGTACCAGTATTATGACCTGTACCGGAGGCTGCGGTTACAGTTTTTAGTACCCCTGATGATGGGTGCTGTGACACCTGAAATATGTAGAGTGACTTTGCAGTAAATAAATATCTGCATACTGTTGCATCTGGTTGGATTTTTATTAACATTGAATTACGATGCACGGAACAATGAGTTTGAAATTTGAAGTTCTAAATAAGTCGCACGTACAATCACGTTCCTTGCCTCGTCGTCCGAATCAAATGCAAGCCGTCTATGTGCTGCAGTTCTATGTATGTTAATTCAAACAGGTCTCCACTTCGAACTTGATTAACATTTTAAAATAGAGTGTTAACTACATGACTTCTTGGCTCATTATTAAGAATTTGCCTTGTGCCACACTAAGTAGTGGCGATTCGTACAATTCTCATCATAAACACGCAATAATTCACTAAAAGGCACTAGGCCCACGTCATTCGTGTTTGTACTAGAGGCATTCTGTTGCCCGAGAGACGCGAACAGACTTCAGATGGTTAACTAAATTCAAAGGCTATGGAATCTCTCAGACAGAAGCACTACACTGAAGGCAAACAGTTAAATAAAACTTCTGTGCTTACAAGAGTTTCCCTTCTATTTTCTTTTCCATTCAGGTTCTTTAGTTAGAGTAGTGGCCCCTCCGATTGTCTGCCCTACAGGTCGTGGGTCCTATCTCCTTACATGCGAATTGCATTCTGGTCGTTCGGGTTGTCCTCAAGCCTTCACAAACAACTCCACTTAGCTAAGGAAGAAATTGAATTTTGTAACATTCAGGATCCTGACTGGAAAAGAGTCATGCCGGCGTTCCACTAGCTCGTCTCCGCGAGTAGACCGAGATCATCGCTCTCTTCAACGTTCTAGTTCTTTCTCTTTTCTCTTCCTTCTCCATTCCATGCAACTTCGTAAATAACTAATGCGAATATAGGATACAATCTGATGGATTCTGGACTGAGAAAATGCAACCTGTTCCACTTTTAAAGGATTAGGATTAGGAGAGTTAAGTCTAAAAGAAGAGAAACTAGGATTCCTGTTCTTAACATAAAAAGGAGTATGACTGTTTGGAAGCTAACAATTTTCTATTAAATAATGTCATTAAAAATACCAGCAGTAATAACAGAAACGTGATTTAATGCCCCTATAACAGCACAGTTTCTAACACGCACGGTATTTGTATCGCAGATTCCTCAAGATCATACAACTGCGTATGAAGCAATGTATTACAAAGAGTAATGTGATAGCAAGACAAAATTGTGCATTAAGACGCTGGCCCCTCGGCACTAACCGAGGCGATCGAAGACAGAAATTTAGGCGTACGAAGCATGGAATTAAGTTCCGATAACGAGGATAGAAATGTAATTTCGAATTTCAATAAACATATTTTCGTCATCCAAACGGGTCCGGTTCGTGATCCCACTGTACAAACTTCCGTTACTTCAGCTGTAAGTTACTTTAAGCCTCGAATAATGCTACAGTAATGAATGTACAGTATACCTGAATGCACATTTAATACAGCCGCTTGGGGAATAAATTTGTCAATCGGTGTACCAGTACATATTACACTTTTTTTTCCTGTGGCGTTTCGATCCGATTCAGGGTCATGACCTCCCATTACGGGGCTTCGCGATCACACTCAATGGACACACCACACTCGGTGAGACTCCTCTGGCCGAGTGATCAGCCAGACGCAGACACCTGTACTTGACAACACACAATAATCACAAGAGACAAATATCTATGCCACCGACGGGGTTCGAACTCGCAAAACCAGCAAGCAAGCGGCCGCAGACCGACGCCTTAGACCGCGCGACCACCGGGATCGGACACAGCGTCCGTCTTCTCCTCTGTTATATTCTAAGGGGAAGACTTACTGCTCTACCGTGAAGATGGAGACAAAAGGTTCCCCCAGAAAGTTTGAGGTCTACCTATGTACCAAAATATACGGCGTCATGTCCCATAAGCCCGTGACCCAAAGCAATCAACTTGGTCTGTTTTCTTCGTTCAAACATCAGGATTCCCTCTTGTTTGCGAATGCAATAAGATAGGCCTTGAGGAAAGATTTGAGTTACACATTGAACTAGTAGGTATATGTTTATACATAGAAATTAGCTAAACACGTTAAGTTTATTTCCCTCTCGTTTTACGTTTTACAAGATTTTAAAACACAATAAATTATTGTATTTAATTTACTTTATTTTATAGAAGCAATACTGCAGACAGCATCTCATACAGAACGAGTACAGAGTGCACAGAACATTCAGCAAGTTTATGTTACACGACTGCCTGTATATGTCGAGTGGATCCTTTCTGGGACACTGAGAAACTAGTGACAAGTTTATCTGGATAATGTGTAAGTTCTGTGGATAAGACATGGCTGACTATTACCGTGACTGTTTCCATTACCAAGTTTTAAATATATGAGATAAATTTCCGTTGAATATCCAGTTCAATATATGCAAAAATAAACAATTGTAGGTCCATTCATTATATAGACATACTGCAGAAATATATTTTCTTTTAATATCTCACACTTCATTGGCCACGAGGCTTAATTAACACAGAACCACAACACTATTGCATGGGAAAATTATTTACAAAAGCCTGGAAAATCGTAACCTACTTTTTAAAATGAATGTCTTATTGAGATTGTGTTTAAATGAATGGTGGCATGTCCATCTTTTTTCACATTTTATGTGAATATGTTGCATGATTACTTTTCAGAGGGTGAATGCAAATATCGCTTTGAGCGCCATATAAATTAGTGTTCTGTGTGGTGTATATGGGCGAAAAGAGAAACACGTACAAGATTTTGGTGATGAAACCTGAAAAAAAGGAGACCACAATGCTTAGAGGCCTGATAAGTACGGCCGACGATAATATTAAAAAGGATCGCAAAGAAATAGGATGGCTGGGGTTGTACTGGATTCGTCTGGTTCAGGACAGGGACAAATGCCAGGCTGCTGTGAACACAGTAATAAGGTCTTATGTATATTGGACCGTGCATCATTGTGATAGTTGAAGAATAAGAGGCCAACTTGATGTCACTAGTTATTAAGTTTTATTTCACTTCTTCTATGCTCAACTTGTTTCGGACATTAATACATCCATCATCAGGAGCCTGCGACTTTTCTATTGTACCACCACGTTGGTCGTGTGTTCTTGTTTCGATGTGTGTTGGAGTATCGGTGTGGTTGGGTTGGGGTGGCATCCGTGTAGGAGGCTAAAGCCTGCTACACGGATGCCACCCCAACCCAGCCACACCGAAACTCCAACACACATCGAAACAAGAACACTTGACTAATGTGGTTATAAAATAGAAAAGTCGCAAGCTCCTGGTGATGGATCTATTAATGTCCGAAACATGTTGAGCATAGAAGAAGTGAAATAAAACTTAATAACTAGTGACATCAAGTTGGTCTCTTATTCTTCAACGGTAATAAGGCTTCGAATTCCGTAAAATGCATGCAATTTGTCACCTACGTCAGCAACTACTAGCATCTAAAAAGAGAGACTGTTTTGTTAAGTTACTTACAAATTATTGTCGATTCGTACCCAAACTGCATTCGCATTACATTTTAGGTAGACTCGAAATAAAAAAAAATGCATTTTTTAAATTTTGAATGAGAAGCGAAATATGTGGACGGACATCCACATTTTCGTTTCATGTTACTGAATTAGTGTAACAAACGCATAACAAAAGGCGGTGCTTTATTGAACACAAAAAGGCGATAAACAATTCAATGTGTAATTTCGTACTGTGGCTGTAATTAATTTAGCAGCTTCGACAGATATTAACCTTTAGACGTCTAACGTCAACTATAGTTGACGTACCGCAACGCTAACCTCTAAAGTTGCATTTTATATATTTATTAAACAAATATAGGTACCGAATATTTTAAACATGGTGTATACCCTCCGTTTTTTTCTCTTCAAAATGCAGTTTGTTTCATAATTCTAACGTGTTTGGTTCCTGTATTATTCACATTTTATATACAGGGTGTGCTAAAAATTAAAAAAAATAATTCCGTCGCCAAAAGGTTAATATAAAAACTGTTGCGATTCCCTTTGAAATATGAACCGTACGAACATATCCCTCATGATCATACCATTTCAACATCCTATCCTCCATCTCGCAGCCCTTCAAAATTTTGCACCCCACGCAATATATTTCGACTATACACGACGCCATGTTTTCACCGCTCCATTTATAAATAAGTCACAATCACAAAACTTATTTTTTTCTTCTTTAAAAGTAAAATCGCCATCTGAAAAAAAAATTTGTTGTGTTATGTACGTTCTTTGATTTTCTTGATTTATTCAGAGTAGTCTCGGATTGAACATTAAGAGTACGCACCAAAATAATACCGAAATTCGTAATTCACAAAGTGAATAGATGCTTGATGATGTATAGATCCGAGAATTCCCTTTTCGCAACACTTCTTATACACGCTTCTCTCTCTCTCTCTCTCTCTCTCTCAGTACTTCTGAAGTATAATTTTACATTATTCACATATTCTTTCAAGGCACAGAGCGCGAGTGTTGTTAAGAGGTTCATAATAGGGATCCTTTGCACAACTGCTGCCTTATACCTACAGTCTACACGCTGTTGCAACTTCCTAGAGCGGCACAGGAAAAGAAAACGAACACAGTGGCAGAGAGACACACAAACAAGTGCTTCACTTTAAGCTCGTGGATACTCTAAGTGTGCACATTTTGTACGGAATACACGTTACGTGTATTCTTAGCTGAATTTCAAAACGCGAGTAACTTACTCTTTGTTCAGCGCCACTGCCTCATTATGTATTAATAGGACCAAAAATAAGCAACGTCCAAGATTGTTCCCTTCACAAAAATGAAATCGGGGACAGTGATTTCCATAATTCAGAAGATTCTATTTGTTGCTTCTGATATACAAATCGGAGTTTTTTATCCCGGTATTTTTGACCCAGTGTAAATTGGTTTCGGAAACATAAACGGAACACAATATTAGGCCATGACGAAAGTTGGAAGATAAAATTGTATTCACTTTACGCGTTCATTTGATAATAACCAGTAAGCATTTCCGTTCACACTAATTTTATATACGTTATAGCTAAAGGTAAGGTAAAGTAATCCCATTACAGGCCTGTACAGGCCCAGAGGGTCCCAGGAGGTTGAGGCTCCCAGATTTCAAGAAAATCGGCACATGAAGGTGATAAGGTTGTCAGCCCTACGCACCGGCCGCCTTTACCTCCAGGAAATATTCCTGGTACTAATTTCTGTTAGAGGCTGAGTCGATCCCGGGGCCATAGTGCGATCGGAAGGATTATGGCAATGAAAAATTCCAATGACACCATCGGGAATCGAACCCGCCACCTTCCGGCTTGTAGCCCAGTGCCTCAACTAACTGCGCCACCGCGTGCCCCATATATGTTATAGAGACACAAGATAAGTGTTTCAGCGTCGCATTTATTACACTGTTGTATGTTGCAGCGTTCCATAAATCCTGTACAATCGCCGATTAAACCTTAATGGGAGTTTCTTGGGTTTCCGAGAACAAAATAAAGTTTCATGGTGTAACATTTACTTAAAATTCCGGGTAACTGTGTTCCCTTTGACATGACACAAAATTTTTATTCCGTGGTCTTCCTTTACACCAGTGTTACTTTTTATTATACATCATGTCTTACTCTTACACCGTGGGCCCGGTAGCTCATTCGGTATAGCAACTGACTGCGAGCTGGACGGTTCGGGATCGAATCCTGGTGGAGACGAGATTTTTCGCCCGTCCAGACCGGCCCTGGGGCCCACCCAGCCTCCTGTAAAAGGGGTACCGGGTCTTTCCCGGGGGGAAAAGAGCGGCCGGGGCGTGCTGCTGACCACTCACTCCCTTCTAGTGCCGCGGTCATGGAAGAGTAGAGCTATACCTCTACCCACCCTCTGGGCCACACCGGGCCTGTAACGGCATCACTTTACCTTTTTTACCTCACTGTTACACTGCATGCAGTTATGTTGTAACGCTCATCTCAACACAAGCGAATGTAGGAACTCCGTCATTTACGGTGAAACTGGTTAGAAGCTGAAGGCCTTATCAGCCACAGGAAACACTAGTGTTAGATGAGTTTGGAATAACAAACACTTTTATTTAGCAGTTTACCAAAGCAGGACACTTAAAAATTTCTATCATCTGCAAGTTTATGTAGCTCTGAATGAGATATGAATAATACTAAGCAGGACGACGCGGGAATGAATACTGAGGAGGAAGAAAGTGAAAATGTTAGATATTAATGTGTTTATTCCGAACAAGCTTACTACGTAACGAGTGGACAGAGGCCGTGTGACAGCCACGTGCTAGAATGTTCAGCATACAGGCAAGACAAACGTACAGCACATCACTGAATTCTGATTAAAATTTTCTCGCGCCAATGTTCGTGTTTCATTCTACTTTTTCCCCTTCTGTCCTGTCAAGACGTGCAGTTAATGATATATTGGAATTATATAAGGAAATTCATTTGAATAAAACATTTCTCAGTTGTTCACATTATACCGTTCATTCTAATCCTCTCATAAACTACAACCGTGTAGTCAAGTAGGATGCCACTTGTACTTTCGTGGAATATATCTTATTGTGTGAAATAAGAACACACTATATTCAGCTAGACTACTGAATGCTGACGTAATAAGGTGTCTTTTTCCGGTATTCGACATAATCACAGCACAGTGTGGACTGTGTTGTGTCCGCTTGAACTGCAAGGTGCGGCGATGGCCAGTGAGCATTAAGACCATGAATCACATACACACAGCTGGGTGCTAAATTGGCTGGGAGCCACTTCTCATCTTAAACTGGCCTCAGCTTGTCTGAATTCAGGGATATACCAAAATGCAAAAGCGATCAATAGTCAAGTGTGGCAAGAATAAAATTATGCACAGACAATTTGTGGATCATAAGAAATCTTTGAGCCGTTTTCATAAATACGTTATGTATCTAAACTAATTTTAGCGGAAAATTTTACCCATTGAGTTTACAACAGTTTCGTACCTGTGATTAGGAAATGCGACAAAAAAAACACATGTTGAAGTGGAGTCAGAAATACATACATTTTCTTTCTTCAACGCTAAATGCGACTGACCTGTCAACATCAAGCTTCGAACTCAGCTCTCCGAGAAAAATAAAAGCACCAGCTTGGACAGGCCTTTAGCGTAGGGTTAAAGACGTGGACACATAAACAAGCTGATACCGTAAGGTCTTGTTTCCGTACAATGGATAAAATTATGGTAGAGAAAACTGATGTCACTACACAAAATCCATTACAATTTACATTGATTTTGGTACACAGTAACACATACACTCCACAATGATTTTGGCAAAAAATATCGCCGTACAATCCACATTGAATTTGGAACACAGTGTCCAGCATACTCCTTACCGATGTTAACCCGGCGGCGCAGTTGTTTGAGGCACTACGATACCTACAAGTCGGAATGTCGCGGTTTCGATTCCCGAGGGGGTCATTGGGATTTTTCATTACTTAATCCTTCCGACCGCACTATGGCCCTGATTTTGACCCAGTCCCTAACAGAAAGAATTATCTCTTGGGGGTAAAGGAGGTCGGTGCGTAGAACTGACAACATAATTGTTAATTGTCGAGAAATTCTGGGAGTCTCAACCGCCTAGATTCCTCGCAGCCTGTCCAGGCATGTATAAGGTCTGCCTCACATTTACACCACCTTCATGTTGGCACAAAATACCCAGTACACGCCATACTGATTTTGGTACACAATATCACATACGTACGCACTGCATTAATGATGGTACACAGTATCTGGTGCACTCCATTTTGCTGTTGGTGCACAAACTCGTAGGCTGTTCCGATGCAAAACGCAGTACCTAAATACAGGCACGAATGGGTTTTATATGTTGCATGTTTCATGCATTAATCAGATGTACAACTTTTAAAAAGACCAACAAATGCACTATGCAGTCTATAACATCGCTCACCTGTCTGGATCACGTATCTTCTATGTGCATTATTCCACAGCACTACATTCTACAGCACTACATTCCACAGCACTACATTCCACAGCACTACATTCCACAGCACTACATTCTACAGCACTACATTCCACGCAGCGCACATTTCTGTCTCTTATACTCATCAATATTCTTCTATTCTTTAAACCATGAATCTTAACCAAAAATGACACGATGTTTAAAGGTCGATTGAGTTGGACGCAATAAAATTATTGTAGCCGGTCCCAGTGGCGGCCCGTTGAAAGGCGTGTGTCTGCGGCCGCTCGCCTGTTGAGATTATGGGTTCGAATCCCACCGGGGGCAAGGATGTCTCTCTGTTGTGAATGTTTTATGTTGTCATGTAGAGGTCTCAGAGACGACCTTGTCACTCGTGCAGAGGAGTCCTTCCGACTGCAGTGCGTCGTTGAGTGTGATCTAGAAACCTCGTGAATGAGGAGGCCCAGGCCCATGGGGGGCTTTCACGCCAAAAACAAACAAATAATTATCGTAACTGCATTCTTGTTTACACCACCCTGAAGATGGCCACAAGAGTGGCCGAAATATGTCTGTGACTACTATGTAATAAAATTACATTCATACATTGAAGTGCGTTTGTTGGTCTTTTCAAAAACAACTAGACCGTCTACCGTGGATTCTTCGTTCGTGATCGATCATTCTGTATTTCAGCCTCAGTAACAAATGTAGTTGATGAACAGTATGCCAAAAACAGTAAATCCCACGTCCGGCTGTACAACTGCATTCAAAGAAGCGTGTCACTTGTGCCATGTCCGTCCACAAGCCGCACGGAGTAACGTCACTCCACACTATTTGACTGCGTTTGTCACGGTCCTGGATTCGAGGCCTACAACGATGATCGAAAAGTGCAAGATCCGTACCAACTCAGATTCCAGATAAATCCTTTCTCCATACCTAGCCACACACAAACACACTCATGTATGTATGTATGTATATGTGTATGTATGTAAGTATGTATGTATGTATGTATGTATTTATGTACGAATGTATGTTTGTACGTATGTATGTATGTATGTATGATTTATGTATGATTGTACTATGCATGTATGTATGTAGGTATGTATGTACGTATGTATGTTTGTACGTATGTATGATTTATGTATGATTGTACTACGTATGTATGTATTATTGTATTTATGTACGTATGTATGCACGTATATATGATTTATGTGTGATTGCATGTATGTATGATTGTATGTAGGTATGTATGTATTATTTGTATATGTATGTATGCATATATGTGTATGTATATATATATTTTTTTCACAAATACATACATACATTACATACATACATACATTACATACATACTCTAATTTGGTCCCATACTGAGCAACGCAGTCATTATTCATTTTAATTACGAGGACCGAAAGTTGCACACAAGAAAACGTCGGTGAAAGAAGTCACCTGCATTCCGACACACCGGATATTCACCACTACACTGCAGTAATCTTACAGCAGAAAATATGTTTTAAATTGAATTTTTATTCATGCAACTCAAACCTAAAATACACCAAACCACAATCACACAGTACCATTTTTTTTATGAGCGTCAGACTTGGTCTTCGACCCTAAGAAAAGAACTTAAATTGACAGTATTTGGGAACCGGGTCCAGAAGGGAATATCTGGACGAAGGAAAATTGCGGTAAGTGCCAGGAGGCAGGAAAAAAAACTGTATAACGTTTATGTTTATAATTTGTGTTCTTCAAAAAATACTATTAGAGTGACGAGTCGTCGTGTGGGATGAGACGGGCGGGCGGGCACAATCCGACGGTCAACTGGTTTGTCTTCTGCCCTGTGACTTCTTCAGACCCACACAGTATGTACAGACACTAGACTGGGCGGATGTCCGAGAAACGTCCACTATTCCCGTAAGTTAACCTTTTGACGCCTAATGTCAACTATAGTGGTCGTACCGCACCGCTAACCTCTAAAGTTGCGTTTTATATATGTATTCAACAAATATAGGTACTGAATATTTTAAACATGGTATATAATCTCCGTTTTTTCTCTTCTAAATGCAGTTTGTTTCATGATTCTAACGTATTTGGTTCCTGTATTATTCACATTTCATATACAGGATGTGCTAAAATTAAAAAAATATTTCTGGCGCCAAAAGTTTAAAACACTGTTTCAGTCAAAAACGTGTAACGTGCGACTGACCAACACCCATCGTGCCGTCTAAGTCTCATACATCAACACGTACTTTTATCCAACAACACAACGAACTGAATAGACCGCGTATGTAATGTGTACAAATTGGTGGATCGAACAGACTTGATATTTTGAACTTTACTCTTTTTTATCTTCCTCCATTTCCTGTAGCGTAGTCGGTGGAGGGACTAGACTACGGACTGGAAAATCGACGAATCGTTTTTCGATTCCCGGTAAGGAAAATGAATTTATTTCTTCTCCTAAACCTCCAGACCAACTACGCTGTTCACCCATCCTCCTGTTCAATGCCTAATGACAGCTGTTTATACGGAAATAAGGCGACTGAGAGTAACGCTGACCAGTCACCTTAATCTAGTGCCGACGTCAAGTACGAGGTACAGCTCAGCACCACAAATGCCTTCATGGTACAGATACGGGGATCTCTGACTTCACATTTTCAACCTCCTTCTCATACTCTCCCCCATTCTTCTTCCTTGTCCTTTTTCACTGCCAGGTTGTCATCACTGGTTTCATTCACGGGCCAAAGCACGCCAGTCTTTTTGGAATCACCACCAACGTTCACGTACCTTCTTGAAAAAGTAGGGAAGATATTGTTCATCCTTGAACCATAAGTCAATTCAGAACAAGCAGTCTGTTAAGATAACATGTTGCTCAGAAAAGGGTCCGAGAGTTGTGTACAAGCAACAGCAAACATAACTTTCATGTACATGGTACATGGTACATGGTAAGTGTAGCCATATCAATGTGAATTACCTACAAGGCTGAATCTGTAACCATTTCACGACCACGAACATCCGCACATGGTTACCGGTCACTGCCAATTTGAAACATGTTTCAAAACATGCAGACTCCGCCTAACAAATAACAGTCTCTTGTTTTCATACTACGCGTATGCATATCGATTTCGCTATGTTATATATACATTTCATTTGAAGCTATAAATTGATGGGTTTAATCGTTAACTCAGTATGACAGGTTGTTATTTATGACATGCAATGTGGGCTTGTTAAAACCGTATTCTGTTCTCAACACTATATACAGGGCCTAAGTTAGGAAAACTTAAACATTATTTACAGTCCTTGTATCGAACATGCAGATAAGGCGATCTACTCTTTCAATACTTCTTATTTGCTCCTTTCATAACAATTAGTTTCTGTCATCATTCTTGAAGTTATAACCGTATTCTTGCTTAACAAAACAAAAACTAGACAACGAATGCTTCCATTTTATGTAATAAAGCAGGAATGATGATGCTTTAAAAGGGTTTACACTTTATCCAGGTAGTAGAAACAGAACACTGCCAGGACACTCATTAATGAAGAGGCGGTTTCAGCAGCTATCCGATGGTGTGAGTATGCCAGGTGAGGACGAATAAAAGTCGTACCTCCAGCAAAGGCATCTAATATATTTTACATTCATTGTTCCGTGCATCATTGTAATTCTTTAAAATAACCAACACGATGTCACTTGTAGACTATCCTTTATTTTCATGGGTAGTCGTCATTCACTCTCTACATGTTTCGAGCT
>Ga0123354_10015218_pt1 | contig 12002 bp, 15 predicted proteins | sample TergutLab28metaG_2_FD_97872 | JGI IMG/M metagenome (GOLD analysis project Ga0123354, IMG submission 97872) | Labiotermes labralis P4 segment gut microbial communities from Petit-Saut dam, French Guiana - Lab288 P4 | ecosystem: Host-associated > Arthropoda: Insects > Digestive system > Gut ... | reverse complement strand
CTTCCTTTCCTCCCGCATGTTATTGCTCAATACCCTCCACAAATTTAACAAAGGTTTAATTGTCCCAGATGTAATAAATGTGTACTAGTTTACTGCATTCTTTCTTTCTATTGATTACTTGTTCAAATTTCCAGGAAGGAAAATGAAGTTAAACAACAGAAGTGACAGAAAGAGAAAGATAAATGAATTGCATACTGTAATGTTGCTGACAGAATGCACCTTCCCATACTGGTACCCCATTCACAGAATGAACTTATAACCTACTGAAATTAAGTATCAGAAATTACATAAAAGATAAATGAATGTACAGAGTGTAATACTACAGCTAATCTTTCCTTGACAGCTATACATCTTTGCATAATGGTATCCTTTCATAAAATAAACCTTTTAACAATGAAGAATCTGCTAAATGATCTGCAAAATATTTTAAAGAAATTACTGAACTTTCCATAGTCTTCTTGCTGTTCATAAAAGTGCAGTCAGTACTGCATGCATACATCATTATAATTCATGGCTTACTTTTTTTGTTTTTGCTGTTGTAAACAGCTAAATTACAGAACATAACCATAAAACTGGCTCAGATAGTAATATTTGACATGTATATTGGGGAAGCCCAGTTTGAATTTCAACCTGACACTAACTAACCCTGGCTGCAGGTTTTCATGGTTTTCTTTGGTCTCTCTGGGCAAAAACTAGAATACTACCTCAGGTTCAGCCACAAATGCTTCCTTCTATATTCTTTCTCACTCATTAGTCACTAATCAAGGGATCCACAAGAATTAAAAAAATACAGGAGTCACCTTTCACCAGAAGAGTGACATGAAGAAAGTTCCATGCTGAGGATGCACAAACATTAGGCACTACTGTAAAGAATTTAGTTACTCAGGCAACCATGTGGGATTAGTGCACCGCTGTAATTATCACTCCATCATTTAACACTAGTCTGTGATACTGAGTGTCAGTCAACCATACAAAACCAATAACTTTTTCTGGCACTTATAATCAGTAATTTCTATGACAATGCAGTATACTCCTCTTGAGTAAGATGGTATGTGGAGCAGAGCAGTGTGACATGGCACGGTGCTGTTGATTCTTCTGTGCAAGTGGAGTGGTGTGGTATGGTGTGCAAAACAATTTGACAGCATGAAAGCATCCTTAAATTGGTAACATATTTTTTTCACACATAATTTTAAAATATTCCTATTATGCATGCAGCATAGTGCAATGCAGCTTCTTACAAACACATCTACAGAACAGGAAAAAGAAGGCTACCACTCCACAGAAACACATTAGGGAACAGAGATACAGCTTCACATCTTCCTAACTTTGGCACTAGACATGAGTGAATGACCAGATTCAAGCTCCATCACTATTATCCAGTGGAATGGAGCTTCTCCTATTCACTGTAAAATAGACTGGTCTGAACACCATATCCAAAATGAGAAAAATCCCCATCCCTGTTACAAAATTAATTTATTTTACACACTTTCTGTTCTAACCCATTTAACATTACCTGGTCAAAGTGACGGTAAAATTTCCGAAGTTCATATGGGTCACTTGTTGTGTCAGATATGTGCTTTGCTCTTTTAAATAGGAATACAAGGAGTCTATGTTTCAGTGAATTGATTGTTGCATCCCTAAAAGGTCGGTATACATTAGATCCATTTCCCTGGGAAATTGCAGATGACTGAAGAAAGTCATCATCTTCATAGCAGAATCTCCCAACTTTATGAACATTGATGAAAATTCCATCAGTCACCTGGAATATGTGGATAGTTTGGTGCTGAACAGATAACACAGCTAGAGTGTCCTTGTACAGATACAAGCCTTGGTTATGTGAAAGATATATTTTATCAACTTTAAATGTTTTAGTGTCACACAATTGGCCTGCCTGTAAGTCCACCAAGTGTAAAGAATAATCCTCAAGAGGTGAGCGAGGATTGGGCGTTACAGCTTCATTATTAGTATATATCTCATAGAAATGTGGTCGTAAGTCTTCCGGAACATACACCGCAGATCCTACAATGACATAACGACCATCGTCTGTGAAAAGACTACATTCTCTGTTGAGTTGATCCCCACTTTGAGCTACATTGACTATGTATTTCAGTCTGAAGAATCGTTCAAACACCTTACTGCGTATATAATCACTCTTCTTATCATTTTCGTTGCCAATGTACTCCCCTATGCAACCATCCACTAGATCAGCAGCTGCAGATGAACCACGATATTCATAAATTTCCAGGGACGTCTGGTCTGATGAGAAGGCAATGAAATGGTGACCATCAGGGCTGAACTTTCTTAGAAAACAAGGCGGCTTTTCAACGTTGACAATAGTGAAATTGGGGAACACATTCTGGTGAAATTCCCGAGCAACATGAAAATGAGTACCAGGTTTGACAGCCCCATATATCTCCCGTCTTGATAACCTGGTAATAATATTTTGAGGTGGGATTTGTCGAGGAGTCAGAGAATATTTACAGCTACCTTCTGACACAAATATATCCATTACTGATCGTTATCACCACACTTCCAATTTCAAGCATTGGGAAACCTACTCACAATGACGTGTACAGTTATAACCTTTCAGATTAGAAACAGTTACAAAATACAATATTTGCACACACACAGCCTACTAAATGAATGAAGTGAACTGTAAAATTTATGAAGAAAGACAATTCAAATGAACTATATAGCCTAAAACACGTGTTAGATTCGTCTCACTCACACTAACACTCTCCTGACGAAACTCACAGATTACCTTACCCAAATACAAAACGCTCACCGAAATACAAATTAGTCAACAGGTTCTCCGTGGTCTCAGATTCCTATGGAAACATATGGAACCGCTGGATATTAACTGTGACAGCCGGGGTGCAGGCAGAAATAAACGTAAGTTAGCGTGAATGACGCCGTGTAAGATTTCAGATGATCCGTGGCGTGGATCCATGATATGTGGAATGTTGAAAATGTACGTAAAAATTATGGTCTGTGGCAGAAACCAAGTAATGGGTCTTAATGAGTTTGATGTGCGAATATTGCTGTGAGATACGAATGTGGGTTCGTTGCATACAGTCAGGCCTCAAAGTAAGTAGAAAATAATACGTAAAAATTGGTATTTTATAATGAACTTCCTGTGGGCCGAGTGTCTCCAAAATAACTCTGGCAACTTGTGTTAACACGTAGCAGTAGATATGTGACAATTCATGCAGTGGGTTCTCACTGTTGTAGGATGTTACATGAGAATGAAAAGAATGGCATTAAGGATATCTTGAAATTAATGCCAGAAGAGGAAGTGCATATGCTGGCTCAAACTGTCACAAGTAATATGATTATTACAACAACTGTAGAAGGTAAGCGAAATGTTCTACGAAAGTACTTCTGTGGATGTGTGAACTTACAAAATATGTTAAGCACAGAACAAACTACAGGGAGCAGAGTCCATCGTAAGAAACTAACGGTTCCCCAGCTGGGAAAGAAATTCCCTGCATTTTATGGAACCGCTAGGTTGGTTGCATGTTCACAAGAATCCCTCCTACATGTCTCTGCCCAGAGCCAGAATAATCCATTCTATGTCCAGGTCTTCCAAGTGGTATATTTCTGCCAGGTTTCCCCACTAAAACTTTGTGTGCACATTTCCACTTTTCCATTTATGCCACATGTCCTCCCCATCTCATTCTTCTTAATTTGATCACCCAAATACTATTTAGTGAGGAGTATAAATGATAAAACTGAATATGCAGTCTCCTGCAGCCCCTGCCTACCCCCAGTTTTTCACAGGCCTGGATCTCTTCTGCAGCTCCCTGTTCTTGAATGCCATCAACCTTTGTTCTTCCTTTAGTGTGAGAAACCAAGTTTCACACCCTATAACCAGCAAAATTAAAGTTATGTGCATTTTAATCTTATTTTTTTGAGTAGCAAAGAGGAACACAACGCTGGACTGAATGGTAGCAGGTATTCTCAGAGTTCAGTTTCCTCTTAATTTTTTATGAGTGCAAAGCTGAAACTATAGAAATGAAATTTAAAAAATCAGATAAATTAAACTTCACAGAAGATAAAATAATGTCAATTAATATGCACAGTGACTTATGCACATCTTTGGCAATTTTAACATTCTGAGGACAGCTGTATAAACATTAATTAGGAGGATAAAAAAATTAAGGTAATGTAAGGTATAAGTAAAATCCCCCCTCTGCCTTGTCGAATCTCTGAGTGAATAAGGCATATGGTTGTGTGGAGGCAAAGAGTAACTGACCATAGTAGTTAGCTTCATGTTCTTACCAATTTGGTCCAGGTACTCATTGCTAGTTGAATTAGTGGTTGGTTTGGTTTGCAAAGCTGGTTGTAGCAGTGGAGAAATCCCCATTTCTCCTTGGAGTCAAAAGCTGTCCCATAGCCTATCACTTTACTAAGACCAACGGCCCTCCCAGCACACATCAACATAAGAGAGAGACCCTCGTACATGGAAATGTTTAATTCATGATTACTGAAATCACCTAAGTGAAAGTTTTCACTTAATTGCGTAATTGTACAATTTTCAAGTCACTCTGGAATTTCCTTGTATTTCTTTGATTACTAGAACATAAATATTCATGGGTTTCTGGTTTACTTACTGAAAATGTCTGCAACTTAGCTAGCTATGTCTGTTATATGTAATGAAGATAAATAATTACAGAAAGAGGTAAAATAGAAATAAAATTACATTGTCATATTTTGCATTATAGAAGCGATGGATGCTATTATGCTACACTCACCTACAGCAGAATCTGTGTTACTACGTAAAAGAGTGTCAAGAGAGATCCTTTTTAAATATCTGCATAACAATAGTGTCCCCACAATTCCAACAGATAAAGGAACTATGGTCAAAAAGATTCTTCAGATGTGGGAATGTGTTCCCCATGAGGAGGTAATTCTTTCTTTTATAGACCTTCAGTACTGTACTGCATCTTTCAGTTTTTGGCTGGTGGAATTTTCAAGCAGACGGCTAGGAGCACGTCACTTTTGCACCTATAGCAATAGCTGATTGGCAAGTGAAACAGGCAGGTAGAGAGTAGGCCTGTCTACCTGCCTGGCTAGGTTCTTCACCATCCAAAAAACTAGATGATGATCTATATTTCAGCACAAGTGTGAGTTTTGCAGAATTTCAGATTTCTGCATGATACAGTTTTTTACTGTGTTGATTGGGAATATTCTTACTGATGTTTCGGAGGAGCTTGAATCCTCCCATTCTTCAGGGTAGTTGAAGCAGAATAAGCTTCTGGAAGAATTTGTTGCAGACCCAACAATTTATTCTTTAGCTACCTTGATGTTGGAGACAGCAAACCTGTAAAGTGTGGGTAACAAATTAATTGGCCTGGTGTCATATTCCATATGACTGTGATCGTCAGTTTACATTTCTGCATTTGCTGTAGGATGTTCAGTGAGAATAAGTGGAGGATAAGAGTGATTCCTAAAGTACGTCAGTATCCACAGAATTGTTTATGTATATTGAAATAATTTAAGGACTTGCTCTTCTGTGAAGTGTTGTACCGATGATCTGAGCTGAAATTAAAGACTTTTCAAACTTGTAAGTTCCTCTTATAGGACTCTGTAGAGTTATTAGAGATACCTTAGTCCTCAAGTGTGTCAATGTTTATGTGCAACAAGACACTGTGAGGCACAGATGTTGATCTTGGAATGTTTGTAAGTGGCTGATTACATTATCAGACAGAAAGTTTGTAATGTAATTCTTGCAGATATTGTAATTTGGGTTTATTTCATATGAACTGGTGCTTCTAGCTTTTGCTTGGAGTCAAAAACAAAGTATTGCAAGTTGATATACTCAGTTTTCTTGGATGCTTAATGTCATATGAAGTGGAGAAAAATGTAAACTTAATAATTGTAGGACTAGTACATGTTTTTCAGCTGTTCCTTAATGGTAATGAAATCTGGATAATGAAGCCCAAAGATAAATCCAGACTCACAGTTACCAAAATGGTATTCATGAGACACACTGCAGCTAATAACCTTTCTAGTGAAAATTTACATCATTTTTTTAGCTGCCTGTATCTGACCTGGTGTACATTAAATATCTGTCTGTGTGTTTTATATTCTATTTTTGTAGCTTATCTAAAGGTCACCACATGGGCATGATTATTGTTTTGTTCACAAAATTTACAGGCTGCGATTTTGCACATACAAACATTCTGAAACATGATGTAACAATAAAAATATTTCCATTTTTCAAATTTGGCTGTGGTGAGCCAATTTCCCCATTGGCATATATGTTGCCAGGAAGTTACCCTATACATAAATGTAACCTGACTTACATACACAACGCGGTCCAAAAGTTTTAGGACTGAAGTTTTTGAAAATCGAAGAAACATGAGGAAGACACATACTTTTTTTATTCAAATTAAGCTCCATTGGCATATATACAGGCTTTTGCATGGTTGTACAGTTTCTGAAAAGCTGCTGAAAATTTCTCTTTTTGGACCTTCTTGAATTCATTAGTTACAGCTTCTTGGATCTCAGCAACATCCACAAAGTGGAATCCTTTTGACTTCATTTTCAACTTGTGGAACAGAAAATATTCTGGCGGAGATAAACCTGGAGAGTACAGGGGGTGATAAAGGGTTGTAACATTTTTTTGGATAAGAAATTGGCAAACACTTGCAGCTTTGTGGGTGGGCGCATTATTGTGCAACAAGAAAGAATCGTGAGCAGAGCGCAACTGGCTGAACCCTTTGAATGTGGTTCAGAAGGCGATCCATTACTCCTTTATAAAATTCTGCATTTACTGTTTATCCCTCTGGTATGAATTCTTGTGCACTAGGCCTTGAGTCAAAAAAATTATCAACATGTTCTTGATGCGGGACCTTTGGAATTTCAGTTTCTTTGGCCGAGGGGATGTCTCACCAACCCATTCAGAACTCTGTCGCTTTGTTTCAGGGACATAGGCAAAACACCAGGTCTCATCTCCCGTAATGATTTTGTTAAAAAAAATTTTTGTCTGTATCGGCCATCGCAGTAATGTCTTGGCAAGATGTGTCTCGATCTTCCCTTTGCTCAGGTGTGAAAGAGTGTGGAACAAAACGTGCACACAACTTTCTCTTTCCCAAATCCTCTTTCAGAATCAGAAGAACTACAGTCTTGGGGATGTTCAAAGATTCTGCTATCATTCTTGTTGCAATTTGACGGTCATTTTTGACCGAATCAGCAACAGCAGCAATTTTGGACGGCCACCTCTCTCGTCATCTTCTACCAGCTTCCTACCGTCTCAAAATCAAGAATACCACCTAAAAACGTTTGATGGGTTCAAAGCCTCATTCCCATAAGCCTTTTGCACCGATACTAGTGTTTCTGTCACAGATAGACCAGCTTTGAAACAAAAGTTTATGGCAACTCTCTCTTCATTTCCACCATCCATGACGTATAAAGAAAACTGACTTTGCAAGACAAGTTATAACTTTTACACTGTCGAAGATAAACAAACGAAACTCGGTGTGTAAACGATGTGTGGTTGATAGATTGCTGTAGTTGTTATTTAAAAAAAAATCAGTCCTGAAACCTATGGATCACACTGTGTACTTTGACCAACAGACACACTGTTACCAGATTCAACCATTGGACATAATCATGAGTCATTGGTTGTAACTGGCAGTCTGCTTCAGTGTGAAGGAAGTGGCAAGCTCTTTTCGCATGTGTTGAATTTGTCCACATTTGTTTCTAAGAAATTCATGCTTACCATAATTTCACATCACCTGAGAAAGAGTTTTATAAAATTTCTGCTTCAAGTTTTGCGAAAGTTACTACCATTACCCTTCACTAATGTAATGATCTGTTCTTCACAATTCAGACAGATGTCGATACTTTATTCAGTTGAAAATACCCCGTGCTATTCTTTTTCAGTTCATTGTTGAAGAGAGTGCTTCATTTTTGGATGAGCCAAATTTTGTTAGAATAGGCCAGGTTTCATGCAGCTACTTGTTTACGTGTGCTAGAGTGCATTTTCTTCCTGTATGGAAACAGGTATATCTTGCAGCAGGATGAACAGAATGTTATATCCTTGGTGATGAATCATTCATTATTTCACTAGGCCTTGTTCGAATTTTGCAGTCTACATCTGTGATCCCCAAAACACCACAACCTGGCTTTGAGGCTCATGAGATTGATGAAATGGCTCATCAGTTTACGAATTGGTTTTACTCATTGCTCAACCAGTGTCAACTAGGAATGGAACACTTTTGGCCGGACTGCAGTATGTGTTTAGTTTCAAGTTCTGAAAGGGATTGTTCTAAGCTGGAAATTAAGAACAGTGCAGCTGATGTTGTACAACTAATCTGGGATACCAAAGCTCGTAACAACTTACATTTCAATCCAAACGTGTCACATGAAGGTGTTCAGGGAAGGATAGATGTGCATGGTTTAGTCATGGTTCTGGCATGTGGCACATTACATCAGCAAGACAGATGTGTTGGAATATTTGAACAGTTGTTTTGTCTTGTAAGAGATCCTTCGGCTTGCAACAACTGGAAGATCAAGTACACAAATCTAAATCTGAAAGGTACAAGTAACATTACAACTCTCCCTACTCTGGCAGAAGGAAGCCTTTTAAGCAGTATAACATCTGTGTCTAGTCCCAGTCAGTCAGCGTGAAGTGCATATACTGCTACAACTTTAATTTCATGCGAAAGGTTCTGATCTGTTCTCACATTTCAGTAATTTGGGATGTGTAAACAATGAAGTATAAAATAAATTATTTTTAGCACAAGGTACTCTTAAAATAAGAAATAAATTGCTTTGTATTTGTTACATTTATATTGCCTTAGCAATTGTGCATGCCACATACTTTGTGTAGAGCATTGTCTGGTGGAGATAAAGTATCTCAACCTCTTGCATGGGGGAGTAGCTAAAAGCTACACTGCTTTGAATTCATGCTCTGTATTACGCAATGTACAAATGAGTACAGCTTTTGGACTATGTTTACAGCATTCTGCACAAGTACCCAGGCTTACTAACTTAGTAGTCAGTGATTGTGATGTAGGACTGCATAGTCCTCTGTATCTGTCTGGTGTAAAGGCTAGGGAGTCAATTTCACCAGCTTTCCATATTCTAGTCTTGTGTCAATTTTCACACACCCAGGTTCCACTACTGCAGCATCTGATACAGGGCCCTTCATTTATCTGGCAAATATAATTTCCATTATCTGTTGGTTAGCTTATTGCATTAAATTTGGCTAACTCAGCAAGCTGCCAATGGCTGCACTGCTGAAGAGGTTAACAACAACAGTCAGTAGTCTTTAGTGGCAGTGGGAATACCAATGAAACATTGCAAGCGTCAGTATGATGCATATGTTACAGATCCTACATAAATTGTCATAAATCCAGATGAAAATATTTCCTGTTCATCTGTTCCAAACATTCCAGCATTTTCAAATGCATGAAAAGGTTTCAAAAACAGCTGCCACTCCAAACAGCAAGAAAACATGCAAAATGAGGAAAAACTACTAGATGAAACTGGTGCAATGTTGGAGAATCTCCAACAAAAGTCGTTGTTTCAATTTGCACAGCAAATGTTTGCTTCTACAAATTGCAATAGAACTACTGAATATGCATCCGCTATGGTTCGCAGACTCTGTGACAGCCTGTGAAGCAAGAAATATTTGTTTGAACTGGTACCTTCATGTGGTGCAAGCTGGAGAAATAGACCACGAACATACTGTGGGTAGTGATGAAGTTAGGTTTCATCTCACCAGACCTGAATTCACATGTCTCTACTTGTGGGGTATGCTAAAGGAAAAAGTGTAAAGAAATTATCATCACACTGTAGACAGTCTGGGGTGAGGAGAAAAAAAATAGAATGTGGCATCTTCATTTTCACTGGCAGCACTTCAACATGTGAGGAACGTGTTTGTTAAATGTGACATAAACGAAAGTAAACCATTCCCAGCACCTTCGGCAGACAGGGTTAGTAAAAACCTAGTATTAACTGCAGTATCTTCAACTACAGTGTGTGTTTCAGTTTCAGCTCTTCAGTTAAGCTGGATGTAAACTAATCATGCAGCAGTGATGCTGGAAGAAACTAAATGCTGTACTTCTAATGCATTCATGAGGAAGCAGATGCAAGAGCTCCATGTACTCCTTTCATGAATTTTTTGTATACTTTTAAATGGTTCCAGAGACTTCTTATGTTAGACCATGCTATTGTCATCTGGCGAACCAAAGTAACTGCACACGTTGCTCGTATCTTCAACTCTGACCATACACAGTACCATATGTGTACTGCAAATGCAGCATGGCACCACAAACGGCAACTTTTTATTGACTCACCTTGTCTCATGTCAGCTATTGTCACTTCAAGCTCTTGAACTCCTATACAAATTCTGACAGCCCTCAGACAGTTGAGGGTGCTACAGTACATTGCTTACACTGAGCACGGATACTGCAGACACAAGCTCAAGCAATGATAAGAACCAGAAATTCGTGATTGTATGTTCAAATAATTTGATCTGGATATTCATACCATGAATATTGAACGTCAGTATTTAAAGCATCATATACTTAATATTCGTCATCATCATCATCCAGCTAACATGGAGTTTGGGCATTTGTTGACGTGTTCTGGTATCCCCTGGTGTCTTCTGCCTGTTGGTCTGTATTTTTTTTTTTTTAAATTATTCTCAGCAATCTGTTATGGGGCATGCTGTTTAAGGGTTGCAACTACAACCTTCTGTATTCCTGTATTTTGTCCAAAACTGGGGTTATATTTAGTTCTTTTGCAATCTCCATGTTTGTTTTACAATCTGTCCAAGTGTATCCTGCTGTTTTTCTCATATGCTTCATCACTGCTCCTGTTGTTCTTCTTGCATCTCTCGCTACAATGGTCCAATTTTCAATAACATGTAACAGAGCTGAAAGGGCTAGTGTGTTGTATTGTTACTGTTTCCTTTAAAGGTTCTTTGATCTAAACATATTGTTAATAATGCCTGTTATTTTCAAAAGTGACTCAATTTGGTATCAATGTCCACTTCTTTCTCATAAGATATCAGATTTCCTAAGTAGTTAAAGGAATTGACTTGTTCTATAATTTTATTATTTGTTAACAGTTTTATTCTAATTGGATCTCTTCCTTTAAATGCCATCAGTTTTGTTTTCTGTGCAGATATAATTAAACCATGTTCTTTTATCATTTGATTTCATTTATACGCAACTTTCTGCAAGTTATCTTTTGTGTTACATATTATAACTTGGTCATCGGCATATTACAGTGTAACCAGTGCCTGATTTTTTTAAAGTGGAATTCCTTTTATGTCTTCTTTCTGCCATTTAGTTATTATTTCATCTAAGTATACATGAAACAGCACAGGTGAGAGAGGGCAATCTTGGTATACTCCTTTATTAATTTCAGCCAGTTTTTATAGTTTGGAGTTAAATTTGACTTATATTTTGTATTGTGTGTATATGTCCACTATTGTCTTTAATAATGTATCTGGAATATTTCTAGATTGTAAATATCAAATAAAATCTCTCTTTGTATACTATCACATGCCTTTTCCTAATCTATAAATAACACATGTGTTTACAAATTATATTCCCTTCATTTTTCAATGAATAATTTTGTGCAGAATGTGGATGAAAACACTTTCGGAATCTATTTTTCTCTATCTCCTGCAGTTTTATATTAAGAATTCTAGAGTATAACTTTTAGCAGGTGTTAAGAATACTAATTCATTTGTAATTTTTTGGGTCTCTTAATCACCTTAAATACTGGGATTCCAGCAGAATTCTTCACTTCATTTGGACTACAATTTTTTGTGTATATATTATTTAAAAATTGTAGTAATCTCAGTACGAACTCTTCTTGTGGAACTTGCATAACTCTGAATTACTATTATCTTCTCTGGGACGGTACCATTTTTTTTTTTTTTTTAATTTTATGGTTTTTAAATCATTTGTTTTTTTATTTTTTTTGTTAATTCCATTTTTTTTTTAATTCTTTTTTTTTGTTTGTTTTTCATATTT
>Ga0123354_10015217_pt1 | contig 12002 bp, 9 predicted proteins | sample TergutLab28metaG_2_FD_97872 | JGI IMG/M metagenome (GOLD analysis project Ga0123354, IMG submission 97872) | Labiotermes labralis P4 segment gut microbial communities from Petit-Saut dam, French Guiana - Lab288 P4 | ecosystem: Host-associated > Arthropoda: Insects > Digestive system > Gut ... | reverse complement strand
GGAAGGTCGCTGGTTCGATCCCAGCTGGTGTCAGTGGATTTTTCATTGACATAAAATCCTTCCGATCGCATTATGGCCCTGGGGTCGACTCAGCCTCTAACAGAAATGAGTACCAGAAGCATTTCCTGGGGGTAAGGCGGCCGGTGCGTAAGGCTGACAACCTTACCACCATCCTGTGCTGTTGACACGAAATCTGGGAACCTTAACTTCCAGGAACCCTCTGGGCCTATCCAGGCCTGTAATGGGCCTGCTTTACCTTTTTTATACCGTCACTTAAAGCGGAACAAAATTGAATATTAAAATTGCAGTACGTGTTGCCTCCAACAACAAAAAATTTTATTAATCCCGTCTACATATGCTACATGTTTCATTCACACTGGCAATCTCCAGGCATTAAATTTCATACAGGGTTATTCAAAATGATTGTGGGGGTTTTAACAACTTGTCATACACAATACACTTGAGATAGGAGTATGTAGTTGCACCGATGGATCTAGAGGTTTATGTTCCTCCTCTTCCCGCAAGTATCCCGGAACTGAAGGAATGAATCAGAACCACAATTGAAACCATCACCGCTGACATGCTACAAACAGTTTGGAACGAACTCGATTATCGTGTTGATGTTTGTAGAATCACAAAGGGTTCATATATAGAGCACCTGTAAGGTATGTAACAAAAACTTAGAGTTTTGTTGTAATAAATAAAAAAATATATATACTCCTATCTCAAGTGTATTGTGTACGATAAGTTGTTAAAATCCTGACAATCATTTTGAATAACCCTGTATTTATAACTCAAAATACAATGCGTACATGTTTTAAATTTATAAGATTCCACAAATTGTAAACGTCATAGAAATTTGTACGTAGCAATTAAAATATAGACTTTTTATATTTCCCAGTTGTTGTTTTTGTATTATATGTCTTGAGAACGTGGTGTTGAGGAGGGACGAGGTAACGGGTGAATGGAGGGGGAATGGAGGAGATTGCATAACGAGGAGCTAAATGATCTGTACTCCTCACCCAATATTGTGCGGGTGATAAAATCGAGAAGAATGAGATGGGCTGGGCATGTGGCACGTATGAGTGAGGAGAGGGGGGGTGTATAGGGTCTTGCTGGGGAAACCGGAGGGAAGGAGACCACTGGGGAGACCTAGGCGTAGATGGGTGGATAATATTAGGATGGATCTCCAGGAGGTGAGATTTGGGTATATGGACTGGATTGGGCTGGTCTGGGATAGAGAAAGGTGGTGGACGCTTGTGAGTGCGGTAATGAACCTCCGGGTTCCGTGAAATGCTGGGAATTTCTTGACTAGCTGCAAACCAGTTAGCTTCTCAAGAAGGACTCTGCACCTTGGAGTAAGTAAGTAAGTATGTCTTCTTGTTTTATGGAGTAGTGGTTAAGAATTTGTTAAAAGACCTTATTGTAACTCGAGAAACAACTTCGTCACAGCTTTTACATAAAAATAAGGAGACATACAGTGAGATAACCACAAATGGGAAATATAAAAATGCCTATATTTTAATTGCTACATAAAATTATTTTGACCTGCACAATTTGTGAGATCTCAGAAATTTGAAATATATGTACAATTTATTTTGAGTTTTAAATAACATGCCTTTAATGCTTGGGGATAGTCAGTACTGCCGCAACAGGTAACATATGTTAGCGGGACTAATACAATTTATTGTGATTGAGGGCAAAACGTATGTCTAAGTTAATATGATATTATACAACGGGACGAATTTAACCAAAAAAAATATTAACCAGTTTTCTCAAACACTGTATGTAACAGGAAACATGTAGATTGTTTCAAATATGGTGGTAAATAAAAACTGGAAGATTTATTTGAAATATTTTTCAATATTGTAAAAGGTGTAGTCGTCGCTATTGACGCTGTGAAAGCATGTGGCAACAGGAGACATAGAGCCACTGGCTGGAAGTGAATTGTCAGCTTTAGGCCATGGCCGATTTGTGTCCGGGGAAAGAGTCCAGAGCCGTTCTGAGCGTTTTGGAGAAGAGAGAAATATCTTGCCCCCTCCTCGAACCAAACCCGCGAGCTATACAGTCCATATCCTACTTACTATATATTTTTTAATAGGGAGAGCGCTTATCGAAAAATTCATGGAAATCTAATTTATGACTGTGTGCAGCGTTACATGTGTAATGTGAATACCTTTGCAACCACGGGTCTAAAAATTGAATAGCTACTGTAATAAGTTAGACGTGAAGGCCATTGAAGTATGCAAAATCCGTATATGTAAAATACGTAGAACCTTTTTCATGCCTGTTATTTTAATATCGTTATAATTTTTCTGAACCAACGGGGTGCGAATGGGAATGAAGTAATTACGAATTCCATTTTTCAGCATGTTTTGCAACAGCGACAGTCTGTTACCCTCTCCGTCCGTCCGTCCGCCCGTCCGTCCATCCGTCTGCATGTAGGCCTAATAACTACGCTATTGCTAAAATAATTTCGGTTACAGTTGCTGTTTGTGTGCTTCTTTAACAACTATAGCAGATGATTTTTGTAACAATTCTTTGGCTTTTTGCCCCACATATTTTTTTAAACCGGGAATTGTAGTAAAATGCCAGTTTGCTAGTGTCAGCATCTTGTTTGTAAATTAGGCCCTGCCCTATGCGGGGAGTCGTTTTCTGAGCGTAGCCTCAGGTGACAATGTCGGACCCTCCTTCCATACAGCCGACCCAATTCATTACGCAAGTTCCCCTTACGGTTGCGCTGTTTAAAAAAACCGCTGTATGACAAGTGCGTAAAACGACATAACATTATCCAAAGAGTGGTTATATTCTCCGTAACATGTCTACTGGAGAATAGAGATACATTGGAGGCTTCGGTATGGTATGTGCACTCTCTATTTGATTGTGATGTTTAATGTAGTTTAACATTATACGTGATGTAACAACAAGTTCATCAGCCAACAACTCTACGCTCTGCCCACACTATATATATATGTTTTGTATTTATCTGAGAACAAACAGCGACTTGTGCCATTTACAGCATAAACTGATTGGTTTTTATAACCGAGATGAAAAGTGTTTACAGCGCGGTGCGAACTGTTTCTTTAAATAAAGCAGTCTGCGTTTCGTCTTTAAAGGATTAACACTTTGATGACTGAAAAATGAAAACAATTTTCTTCTCAATTTTCCCGATTTCTGTAAGAGCATTGCTTTATTCGAACTTGCCCAGGTTTCGGCCACTTGTACTTCTGGTAAGAGCAGTAAGAATAATAAGATAAGTCTGAAGCACTAGGAGTACGATACAAACAGGAGAAAATCGGATTACGTAGAGAAATACCTATTCGTCCTTTGTCCACTACAAATCTCAAACTTATGAAGTGGCACTAATCGTTTAAAAATTAAGTTACTATCACATATAAATCAAACTGTTTCCGTTGTTTAGGAAAATGATCGCCATTTTTTTACCATACAAACTATGTATATACAGTTTGTGGCAAAATACGGAATTTAATACGCTATAGCAAGTCGTACGTGCATATGTATATATATATAGTTACGTTTGGACGTTCAACGGTCATTGAGTTACAAAAATGCCAAAAAGTGAGCTGCAAAGTTTACCAGTATGTTATTAATATGAACTGTACATAAGTAACACCTGTTATATAACGGTTTAGCAATGCTGTACCATATACCGTGAAACTTTTCAATTTTGTCGTTTGGTGTTCTTGGAAAAATAAATTACTGTCTCATACCAAGGCCCTGAGAAGGCAGTTTGCCGCTGCTACAGAGTGCCCAATTAATTCCGTGCAGTCAAGAAACGGGTTGCAGACTGAATTGAGGGTTCCGGTGACATTTCCCTTTACCGCAACTTCCAGGCGGACTATAGAGTATGTAGGAACCCTCACACAGTTTGTACCGAGGTGCTTGCCTTGCAATGAAGCTGAGAATGCACATCTATCCATAGCCCACTTTAAGAATGTATTTAGATTCTCTTTCACTAAGTATTGAATGCGTAATGCATAGGCGGAGGGACGGTGTTACATCTCACGGAGAAATTTTTTGGCTGCGTGCTAATAATCAATTAAAAAGATAGTTGGTTCTTTATAATAATAGCGTCGTCTTCCATTACAGATGAAATTTGTGGAACGTGTTTTGTACTTCCCAGTTTAAAAAAATCCAGCTAGTAAATATTGATATGTGACCTCCTTACAGTGTTGTTTTTGAATTGCAACGTGTTTATGTCTGCTCTTTATACTACATGAACTCGTCCGCCTTTTGCACAGTATTTGTGGCTAATTGCTGTAGTGGATGCATGACAGCACTGCTGGATGCTAACTGCACAACATTTGGCTCCTCGATATTTGACATCAGTTGAAAACTTTATTATTATTATTATTATTTTATTTTGCTGCGTAAAACTAAAATGAACCTTAATTTTTACCGGAAATCAGAGTTTGTGTAGAGATCGCCGGTGCTTACATAATCCATTTGGTTGGTAGTGCTGTTAATAAAAACCAACTGTACCGTATAATCGCTAATTTGGTGCTGCATGTAAAATAACCAAAATCCTATGTTGCTGTTAGTTACTGACGGTGTGCTGCTGACCAAATGCCATTCCACCATGTAGGATTGTTGGGGGCAGAATGCGGCTTGTAGCGGAAGCAGTGACATTCCTACCTGCTGCCTTGCGATCAGAACAGACTCATAACTGTAAGACTGCACCCGAATACAGAACGGAGTAATATGCGATTGTTACTTAAGCGAAATCTGACGTTCATTAATTGATGATGTGTTGTGAAATTTTGTCTTCGCCTGACTCCACTCCATAAAGTCGTGTTTGAGGAACGGAGGTAAAGATTCTTCCATCGGGTTGAAACTCGCAGTACTTCCTACCTGTCCTGACTCACTTTATTCGCGGGCTGTTCATTGTCTTAAAGCAAGCTTAAAAGGTACAGTGATCCCGTTACAGGCCCGGTGTGGTCCAGAGGGTGGGTAGAGGTATAGCTCTACTCTTCCATGACCGCGGCACTAGAAGGGGGGTGAGTAGTCAGCAGCACGCCCCGGCCTCACTTTACCCCGGGAAAGACCCGGTACCCATTTTACAGGAGGCTGGGTGGGCCCCAGGGCCGGTCTGGACGGGCGGAAAACCTCATCCCCACCGGGATTCGATCCCGGACCGTCAACCCCATAGTCAGTCGCTATACCGACTGAGCTACCCGGCCCAATAAAGCAAGCTAGCTTGTACTATAAAATAAGGGATGTCCGCCTCCCTCTCGCTACCATTCTCGAATTTCTGTGTGATTCGACCTATCCAGTTGAAACTGTGCCGTTAAATGACAAAAGAATGTAAGATCTAATCAAAATAACCAACCTCAAACTCTGTCCTGAGAAGAGTGAGTGATCCCGTCTAATGCCAGGTCATTATAGGGCCAGTTTCAAGTGACGCTCTTTCATGGACTGAGCTTCGACGTTAAAACGCAGGAAAGGGCCAAGTTTTTTTCTCTGTCGAAGCTGGACAGGTGTATGTGACTACATGTTTTCTAACTTGGAGGCAGACTGAGTTGTGTTACTGACCTCACCTTGCGGCCTCTGATTATTGTCCTCTACATGGCAGCACTTGTAGAATTAAATAGGAGAAGGGAGTGGCTGCCTATTTATTCAGGAGTCTATTATGTGTTCAGAAAACCTTTGACCTCTCCGAATGACCAAGCCTCATTATTATTTTGTGGTAAAATGTAATGGAATAATTATTAATTCACACTGTTCGAAACAAGTATTGCACTGATATGAGATCGACCATAAAATAAATTTGCACGATGTATGATTTAGTGACTAACAACTCACACAGGTTATGATTATGTCAGGGGAATTCGTCGCCTCGCGATTAAGGTCTGCTTCCGGAGGTGAAGAAAAATGTCAAGAAAAATGTTAACTTTGTGGCAATAAATTTGTATATATATGTGTGTGTGTGTGTGTGTGTGTGATAGTATAATATATATGATGCTGAAAATTGGACACTTCGAGAATTGGACCAAAAACACCTGGAAAGTTTTGAAATGTGGTGCTGGAGAAGAATGGAAATCAATTTGGACCGATCGTGTGGAAAATGAAGTATTACGTAGAGTTAAGTAGGAAACGTTTATTGTAATGCAATAAAAAGAATGAAAGATAACTGAATTCTTCCCATCTTGTGTACGAACTGCTTTCTAAAACACGTTATTGAAGGAACGGTAGAAGGAAGAATAGACAGAAGTGACGGGAAGACGAGGAAGAAGATATATGGAGCTACTGGATTACCTGAAGGAAACGAGAGGATACTTGAAGTTACAAGAGGAAACACTAGATCCCTCTTTGTGGAGAACTCGCTGTGGAAGAAGCTGTGAACCTGTCGTACGACAGACTACGGAATGTTGATGGTGAGGTGGAAGAAGTTGTGACCCGATGGCTAACGACACAGGACGCAAACTTGTGTCAACAGGGAACATGTAAGCTCGTCCCACGGTGTGATTAATGTGTTGTGTGTGGGGGAGACTGTGTGGAAAAGTAATGAGATAACAGTGCCTTTTAGTCTGTACTGTTCTTATTTCCGGGATTGTAAAAGATAGCATGCTTTGTGTTAGAATTTTCTCCTTTATACGAGTTTAAACTGATTGTCGTGGGACTTAGCTACGAAACTTTGTAACCGTACCAGTAACGTGGGGCATGAATAAGAGGTGGTTTTAATTTTGCCACTTCCCGCAGTTTTGTCCGTGGGATACATATAGCTTAGGTTTCAATCCATATTCTAACGTTTGTAGGAAATAGTGTCTGGAACTCTGATACAGTTATTAACCACCCTGACATTGTTAGGTAAAAAATTAGCTTTCTTGGAGATGGAAGCTGAAACCAGAAGGTAACCTTCATTCCATCGTCTTCTTCGAAAAGGAAAATGGATGGAAATGAATTTCAGCAAGAAATACATGACCATTCTAGCTTTAGGAGTTGAACCAATAGAGAATAGTCTACCCACTCTTACGTCATATTCGTCGAGTCTGAATGGGGAAAACCAGCCAACAAATCTCTTGAAATGGTGTTCTTTGTTGGATTCAATGGGTAGGGTAGGTAAGGAGATGACCTAATGCATCGCCCTTGTGGTTGATGGTCGCTGCCATAGTTTACAACATCTCTGGGGGTAATTAATTTTACAGAAAATGAATTTAAGTCTTAAAATTCACTGCCATTTAGATGAGGAATGTCGTCGTTTCTGATGCGAAGTTTTGGTGTAGAAATCGCTAAAATTTTCGTCTTGGATGACGCCGGGTATTTTGTGGCGTCATGCGGTAGTTTATTTCTTGTAAGTGTTGTATGTAATAATAATAATAATAATAGTAATAATAATAATTATTATTATTAACTGCAGTTGGGTTGTCACCCGATGGTAGTGGTTATTTTACATGTATACAAAATATGAAGCTGGCTACTAATAAATTTAAGTCGGGAGGGCTACATGAGAAGCATGTAGTGACAACTTGGAATTTTGGGAACCATCTCAGCATTTGCTTACAGACACAGGGAAACAAAAAAAAAACCTCTTTCGAGGTGGCCGGTCGCAGGACCTTCAGAATACTGAATTCTAGCCAGCAATCCTGCATCTGAAGTAAAAACAGCAATACACACGTAGCACAACAAGTACAAATGAACACATTAGATGACAGCAATACACACAAGACAACTACAACAATCCACACAATACAACTAAACAACAATTTACACAAGACAACTTAGAATAAAACAAGACAACTTAAAATAAAAGGAAATAAAGGAGACGTTTACGGTAATAATCAGAAAAGGATTATCTGAGAAGAAAGCGAGAGATCAGTATCGGCTCAGTGACATGAACACTGAGGAATGTTTCGTGTGGCTATATATTGTTTAAAAATAAATATTATTTACCTGAAGCTGGCGTATTTTGTTTCATAGCGATTAGGCAGTTAGTCTTTTCAATTGATTGTATTAACAGTTGCATGGGGAACTGAATGCCATACAGTAGGTCTGGTTCTTTTGAATACTGGAGTTGGTAGAACTGCACAGAAAATAACCGAGTAGGTTTCATGGATTCACATAAATTAGGCTTCAACTTTTGAAAACACTCAGATTCAGAATAACGTATATATCGAATACTGAGTGAAGAGTTTATGAACAGTCCGGTGTGGGTTTTATTCCTAGTTTCGAAATGCAGAAAGTCTATTTTTGATTGTGCATTTCCCAGTATTTAGCATTTTCCAGTGTTTACAAATAGGCCTATAATAGTTGCGTTTTGAATTTTGGTTGAGAAACTACATGCTTAATTTTTCTGATGCAGTTGAATAAGAAATCATTTAGAAATATGGTAATAATTTATCTGCTTTCTATATAACTGCGGGTGAGAAATTTGGGTCTTATTATGACCTAGAGACAAAGATGTACATATTTAGCAACGAATACACCTGCCTTATCAAGATATCTGACCTTGAGAATGAAGGGTGCTTGATGTAATTATACGAATAGAAATGTAATTACGAATGTACTTTTTCGCCTTACTAGTTTAGCTTATCGCCGATCCCGGTGGCCACGCGGCCTAAAGTGTGGGTCTGCGGTCCCTTGCTTTCTGGGATTGTGGGTTCGAATCCCGCAGGGCCGTGGATGTTTTTCTCGTGTGAGTGTTGTGTGGCCAGGTCACTGCATGGGGCTGATCACTCGGTAGAGAAGTTCTACCAAGTGTGGTGTGCCTGAGTGTCATCATGAATCCTCAATAATTAGGAGGCCTTGGCCCACAAGGGTTGTTGCGCCATGGTAAAAAGGTTTAATGTTACTGGGCTAATTTAAAATCCGGTTTTTGGTACAGTAGGCATATGAAATGCTTTGAAGATTTTGATAGGGAAAATGGGAACGCAGCGAAGACTATGATAGACTGATGGGCTATGAAATAGAAAGAACAATTCTAGTACTCAACGTATTAACCAACAAAATGCATTAAGTCAAATATAACAAAACACATACCATAAAACACACTTCATCTTAAGTGCCAACTCCTGCATGTTTCGGCACCAAGGTGCAATCTTGAAGGAGTTTGATTACAACAAAGTGTTAGAAGTCCAACAGGTCTTTTGGGTGCTAGTAGTTCTAACTTTTATCATTGAAATTAACAATTAAAGGCCTTAAATTCTTAATATTCTAGATAATACGCTTTAACAAATACAAGTCCATATTGCTGTAACAACAACACAATACAGTAGTTCTGCCTCTTTTGCTACAAATTTTTAATTGTTTATATTATCTGGCTTGTATGTACAATCATCTGCCACGGTCTATGGCCCAACGTGATCTGGTCCAGCTGAAGCGTGTGACGTCTCTCTTGTCAGGGGCTATAATATACACGTTATCTCAAATTTTTAATCTTGGTGATAAAAGTGAGGGTGATTGGCACCTAAAGAACGTGTTGGACTTTCGATCCTTTGTTGTAATTAAACTCCTTGAAGATGGCCTCTTGATACCAAAACATGTAGGAGTCGGCACTTAACATGAAATGTGTCTTATTTTATTTTACTTAGTGTATTTTGTTGTTGAATATGTTGAACATAAGAACGTTCGCAGTATGAATAACATAAAACGGTTCTGGTACTGTTTGTTCGTCTGCCATTAGCAGTCAAAATTAACAGTCAATTAAATAATAAATTATTCAGGCGGACACAAGCAGAAATTTAGTACTTTTTGTAATCAGGAAAGAACGGTGTATTAACCCTATGCCTTAATATTGTATTAAATTACTACTATAACTTTATGCGGTCATCTTTCAATTCATAAGCAGAAAACTTGATGGTCATACTTGGTTTGAAGACAGTAATACACATCAAGTACTACAATTTTGTTGGCACTTGCAGGATCAGGGATTTGGAAGGAATAAAACTACATTTTCAAACCGACAGTTTTATAAATTTTCAGCTTCACTGACCGACGTCACGCATACTTACCTAAGCTTACACCGGAACCTGTGTCCATTATTTTAGAATGAAATCAGACGAAACACAAACTCATGTGCCATATAAAACTGCAGTGAATCATGACATGCCTTAATCTCTTTAGCCTTGTTATGGAACAGTGTGAATGGCACCAATTTGTATGTCTGGTGATTTTCATCTCCAGACCCTTTTTTGCGTACGCATTGCTGTAATCCGGCTGTCATTCTGTCGGGCGAGCAGTTCGATTTGTCTCGGTGTTAAAAAGGAATGATTTACAGTCTCAGAGTTTCTGTGCCATGTTCGTATTATTCTTTACATTTAAATACTTCAAGTTGAAATTGTGAAAACCGGAATGGTTGAACCGAAATATTAGTTATCAAGCGATTGGGTGGCTTGGGAGATGAATTTCAGCTGTTGTATGTGACTTAAAGAGAATGAGAAGTGATATATTTACAGCATTATTTTACAGAGTGTGGTCGAAATGATTCAGTCAGGTATCGACAGAGATTTCATAATTGAAGGTTGTCAATGAAACACTTCTCTTCCTTGTATAATTGCGAAGGGGGGGGGGGCGGATGGGCGGTACATGTGTGAGGTTTAATTTTAAAGTTGGATAAATTTGATTTATTCCATTATCTGTCTAGATGTCTCCGGCAGTAGTTTAACTGACTGTCGTTACGCTGAATACGTAAAGAACCAGTAAGTATCCATTAAACACAATCTGTGTTTGTTTGACATACAAATCCTAAAAACAACTACGTGTTTCGGCTTGTAATGACGTTATCATTAGGCTGTAAAAATTTTAAAGAAGGTGTAATGTACTACATCTTCTTGCACTTTTGTACGATACGCTGTCTTATAAAATGTTGTACAGCCCCGATGATGGCTTATTTAAAGGACGAAACATTTAGCTGTTTTTGGTTTCCGTATATCAAAATGCACTGCGTTTGACAGATCATTACAGGTTGTCTGGCAATATACTGCTTGGCAATCAACTAGATGACCGATACAGTGTCATGACCAGCCAAGACCGCGCAGTCTGCCATTAAGTACATACCGAAGGCTATTTCCCTGGTGTGAAATACCAGGTGTATGAAATTCTCAGTTCTCTTAGATATGGTGCCTAGCGTTCTTTCGCGGCATGGGCTGTGGTTTAGATAACTTGATTCCCTCTTAACTTTTGAATGCCCATTGGTAGCTACTGGCACATTCACCGCTAGAGCTTAGACGTTCTGCATTGACCACACCGTGTTTATGTATCTGGCTTGATTCTCACATTCAGTAAATATTATATCCCTAAGCGCCATTTTACAATTTTGTACATGGATCATGTTTGTTGTGACGTAGGAAGTGAAATTTCATGTATCTACGTATGTGATTTAGACTACTATCATTCTTCAAAGTGCTAAGTATTTAAAACATTTATTTCTTATACAGCAGCAGGCTGCTATATTACGGTCAACAGAACTATTTATTGGTATTACGAATATATTTCTTTATTATCTTCGGTTAGGCGTTCTGTTGTTCTAATTGCTTGTAGTACATATGTTATTACCCGCGAACTGCGTTACACTTATTCTAGTATAGGCGACCGTCTGTCCGAGATTTAATAACTTATTATACCTCATAAACTGTGTACGATGTTTTTTTTTACAGTCTGTGGTTTTAAATACATTAGAATATAATCCGAAGTCTTTCCATAATAAAGAAAATATTTGTTTCTAATTTTGATCATTATGTCATTAAATGTGCGTGTTTCTTAACACGCACATTTGGCGCATATGGGTGAGGAGAGGGGGGTGCATAGGGTCTTGGTGGGGAAACCGGAGGGAAAGAGACCACTGGGGAGACATAGGCGTAGATGGGTGGATAATATTAGGATGGATCTCCAGGAGGTGGGATGTGGGTATCTGGACTGGATTAGGCTGGCCCAGGATAGAGACAGGTGGCGGACGCTTGTGAGTGCGGTAATGAACTTTCGGGTTCCGTGAAATGTGGGGAATTTCTTGACTAGCTGCAAACCAGTTAGCTTCTCAAGAAGGACTC
>Ga0123354_10015213_pt1 | contig 12006 bp, 6 predicted proteins | sample TergutLab28metaG_2_FD_97872 | JGI IMG/M metagenome (GOLD analysis project Ga0123354, IMG submission 97872) | Labiotermes labralis P4 segment gut microbial communities from Petit-Saut dam, French Guiana - Lab288 P4 | ecosystem: Host-associated > Arthropoda: Insects > Digestive system > Gut ... | reverse complement strand
TGAAACAAACTGCATTTTGAAGAGAAAAAACGGAGAGTATATACCATGTTTAAAATATTCGGTACCTATATTTGTTGAATAAATATATAAAATGCAACTTTGGAGGTTAGCGGTGCGGTACGTTAACTATAGTTGACGTTAGGCTTCTAAAGGTTAATTATGATACAGAATTTGCGATAAGGTAGCGGGATAGAGATACGCTTAGGTCTGATTGGTTCATATTAAAGATGTAAATAGGGACCCAAATATAGTCATTGTTAAACTCATTTCATGAACAACTCCTGTACGGAATTCTTACATAAGCTAAATGTCAATGTCCGCTGAAATTTACACGAAAGCCACTTAACTTAATCCCCTTCGTACTTTTACACGCAGGCCCGCTCATCCTTCGATGTCGAGCCGGACACTTCAGGAAAATTCAATTTACATGCGGGTAACATGAAATTCAATAAGCATATACAAATTGAAGAATGAATAATAGTAATATAATTACATGTAAAATTTTACCTGTGTATTTGTCTATACATCGTGTCTATACATCGTGTAGAATACAATATACTGATAATAATATAAAATATTATAAAAAATCGCACTACACAACGAAGGCTAGGAGTTCGCTACTGTTAGTCCATATTTACAAAATGAATTATTAATGTAATGTACGTCCTTATAAATAAACTGCTCTTAAGTTTTCAAAGTTGTTTCTTTGTTTTATCTCGGCACTGACAGGGAAAGGTATAAAACACTGCGTCATTCCATATGTCTCGGCGCGGCTCTAGGTGGAACGGGCCTGTCCTACGTATTTCCAGTTCACTTCATTCTTCTGTGCCACTTGGTTCATAACGCCGACCTGTGTTACCTCTGTCAGATACCATAATTTCTTACACAAAGTATCATCGATATATGTAAATGAACACAACATGCTCCCTCACCCGAGGTTACAATTCTCGCTCATGCATAATAAAGATACATAATCAATAAGAAACCCTTTCCTCTTATAGGTCATTTTATATGTACGATCACTGCTAAACTGAACCTCAAGAATTTAAGATGCCCATTTTCCAGAAAAGTAAATCAATTAGCCAGCTGTGCGGAACGTGTTCATGCGTGTGCGAGTCTGTCTATTTGCCTTAGTCCACCAACCCAACATATTTTCATATCGGCTTCAGTATGCCGCAGAAAAGAGCAAAACAGCCAAACAGAATTCTCAGAAGCACGAAGTATTTCAGAAGACTGTCTGGATTTGGAATGACATTTCGAACCGCTGAATCTTCTCACGCCTTCTGTTGGAAATTGGAATTGTTGTGACGTAAATTGAAAGCGTCAGCGCCATGTGACACAAACGGAGAATTGAACCTGGCCTGCAAGTTTTTCGTGCCCAGTACAGACCTTAGAGTCTCTTTATTTTCATTCCTCGATATTATCGCACCTTCTTCATTAGACACAAGACTTCTTCACGAGGGGAGATCGAGGTTTGATCTCCTGCAACGGCAGAAATTGTTCTGTCGTCAACAGTGTCCATTCGGCTCTGCACTCACGCATCTTCATATGGAAAGTGTAACGTGGACAAAGTGGCCAGGAAGAAAAGTTGACCACTCATAGCCACACAATTCAGAGGTTAATGACGTCTGAAACTACATCTCCACTTTTCCTTGTGTCTTCACGTGGTGACGCTTAAATAAGGAAGTTGCAAACTTTAATCTAATTTATGTAATTTACTTATTTTGTGTGGAGGTCAAACCCGGATTACTTTCACCAGAGTTCCATACATAGTAATAGTTCAATGGTCTTGATAGACACGCAGTGTTCGATAGGTGACATTAACCGTTAAATGGCTCGAAAAAAATTGACTGTGTGATAATACTTGAGTTCAAAGATAAATCACAGGGTGAAAGCAACGCGCAGCAATACTCTTGGCACGAGATTCTCGCGTAATGGTTTAAGAAAACGCGTGTAAAAATGTCAACAGTTTTGCAGTGGAAGTTTAAAATGGATAAATTGTTAATAAAAAAGAAGACATTTAAGGTTTAACCACTTAAATGGCAAACTCTTGAGCTTTGAAACTAAACTATGAAAATTTTAGTCGTTTATATGAAGATTTTAGGATTTATAAAAGTGCACATTAAGTAGTTTCGGACGAATTACAATATACTATGTAACAAGCACCATGTGTTTTGCGCTCAAAGGCAATGTCGGGAAATGCCAGCTGCAGTTAAATATACATGATCATTTGTTTCACGACTTGTGTCTCTCTTTCCTAGCTTCAAAAATGCCGGATTTTATCTTCTACTGAATGACAAGTACCTTAATGACTTCGCCAAAGACCAAAGCTAAAAAACGTATGACGAAGCCGACGTGGAGCAGCGCCTAAGTATTGTAACACCCATTTACAAACGGGTCCCTTGCTTGTGATTAATCATAGGTTAATCTTTAAATTGCGCAATACTCTGAATGTCATGGTGTCAAAATAATCACACCACCAACGCCACGAATGTCCCTTTAATTAAGCAATACAATCCGTCTGCATTGATTCTAAACAAAAAGGCAATATGCATATAAAGTAATAATGAGCGCGTTCGTGCAACCATTGTTGCAATTGGAACGCAATAAGTATTCTAAATGTGTTTTTCTGGCCTTAGATATGCGGCATGCAATGCGCCTGCGCCATACTGCCATCTGTGGTTTGTCCGACTCTAAATATTTTTCCACATTATCTCATAAACGGTACGATTTTCGGAAAAAAAACGTTATTGTACATAGAATGTGTGTTTTTTATTCTAACTACAACAACTGCCTGAAATTTTCCATTCTAAGAAAAACTGAGCGAAATATGATCAAAAATGTGTGTTGGTCTTTATGTAAAGTACCTGTTATTCTCGTCAATTTTAGTGAAACTTGAATTTTCGCATTTTCGAAAAAATACTCAAATATCAAATTTCATTAAAGTCCTTTCAGTGAGAGACGAGATGTTTCATACAGGCGGACGGACAACAGAAACGACGCAGCTAATAGTCGTTTTCAAAATTTTGCGAACGCGCCTAAATACACCTATCATGCAGATTGAATTGGCCTACATTTGCCGTGGGTTCAGTGATGACGAATCAAAATCGGGTAGCCCAACCCATACTACTCCACTTACTAGCCGATTTACAGACATACGTCTGTGCATACACAAATGTCTGGAGTTGATAGAGGGTCTAAAATGCCCAAATGAGAAAAACCTTAAGCCTTCAGTTTCTCTAACAATCATCTTAGCAAATGTCCGACCTGGAATGTTCAACAGCACTAATACCAAAGCCCGCCACTACAAATGATCCGCAGGCAATTCAATGTACACTACATCCCACCACCACAACCTCTTCTTCTAACGATTAAACAACACTTTCAGCGAGCGCAACACTATATCTGAGTTGAAAGAACAGCTGGCTTCGAGTTTTACTGCTTAATCACGCGAATATTTTCACAACAGGGTGGGTCCGGTTAAAAGTATTCACGTGGGGCTCATCTTCCTAAGTAACTACCTCTCGTAGCAAAACTCAGCACTCAGCATCGCTAAAACAAAATGTAGCTATCCGACTCAATGACCCAGTTCTACATACTGTAATTTTCCGAAACCTCTTTCTTTAATATCCATCCCCACCTTTTCTCCACTGTCGATGTGGCTGCTTCCACTCTATGAATTCCTTGTCTTCCTGTCCCAGCTGCATGTTCAGCCATACGTATCCTACATTTCAATCCCGTAACAACACCAGGTGACCTGCATAAATCACTCGGTTCCTCAGTGCGTAATATCTTAAATTATTCACTCACTGCAACTGTCTTAAGTTTCCAGACACTTGGTGTCGAAATGAAGCTCCATATTTGGGAACCATTCCAATCAATTTAAATTTTCTGCAGCGCACAGAATAACAAGTGAACAAAGGAAAATGTTTTCCTTTGTTTCCAACACACGAAGCTTCTTTTATCAAATAAGTTTGTTTCTTGTGCATATACACGTGTCAATAAATCGAGATGCGTATACGGTGAAGTTGGCAGCGATGCGGAACAACGCGCTATGCGTTTTGTTGTGTCTCACATGCGTGCTCCATCACAATAGAATTCAGTTCGTGTATTCAAATTATTTTTTGTATACACTGACTAATTAAGTTTCGCTAATCAATCATCGTTAGCAGCCGCTTTTGTACCGACAGAGCCGAGATCTTTCCACTGCAGAGCCTTCTCGCACCCTTACACTCGGCCACTGCGCGGTGACGTGATGCAAATATGACAAGTGTGCCAACCAATGGGACAAGAGTTTCTCACAATGGCTCAGAGACTATTTAAATATGTAACTGAAAATCCAACCTACAAGACAAATCATTGCAGGAATGAATTTATTAATAACTAATCAAAACACACATGGAATCTATAAGTAATACAATGACTAGCAATATGGAAAAAATAATTCATTAATTGTGTGACTCTCCGAATAATTCACTATTAACAGCTTTACGTGATAACTATCTAAGTAAAAATTTAATTACTACACTAACTCATAGAATATATTCCTGATTTTCGGGGAAATAGCACTTAGAAAACAGAACCAGAGATAGGAACATGGAAGAAAGCCAAATACACCGCTAGAGCAAATGGAGAAAAATAGATGAATGTTTCGGTAAATGTAGGGATAAAAGAGAAAGATAATATTAGTTAAAACATACAAGACGCAAACACATTTAATTAATTTTACAAAGAGGAATAATTTAAGAAGTGTAATAAATTAAATCTGAGATACGCAGCTTCAGGCTAATGAAGCAAGTCATAAACATAGGAAATTATATTATAAAGGAACACGGTATTAAAGGCTAATTGTATAATACCACACAATAATCCGAAAAGTGCTGCAATATGTTCTACTTAAACATTTTGAGCTAAAATTATCAAAACTGTAAGCAGTGTAAACATAAGTCAAGAAAATGTGATACCGTGGAGTGGTGTCAGAGCAGGGCGTCACGCCTAGCGATTAGCAGGGTACAATATCGCATTCTCTAACACCTGTCTGCCTGCTTTGACATATGAGCTATTTTCTCACTGAATGTCATATTAACACCACATATTCAAATATTTGATATATGAGTGTCAGTATTCAGAGAAGGGTCGCACATCAATTCAGTCTCACGTGTCTAAAGGCCTATTCAACGACATTACTTCAACCGAATCCGTTGGGTTCTAAGCCGTAACGAAAAGTAAAATACTTGTGGGTGGCCGGAATAGCGAAGTCTGTTGGAGGGGCCGGGAATCGAATACCGGTGGAGAAGAGAGTTTCCATGTCCTGTTCAGAGTGGCCCCGAGGTCCACCTTGTCTTCTGCACAACGAGTGCCGAGTCTTTCCCAGGATAAAGCGGTCGGGGTGTACTGCTGACTACCCAGAACCTTCTAAAGTGGAGGTTGTGAAGTCCGCTTCCCTTCTGTGCCCGCTTAGGCATGTCACGAACTGATCTTTACCTTTTACAATACTCACATGAATAGTAGACTGAGTAGCGTAGGCAGTATAGTGACAAAAATACCATCTGGATGGTCCTGGATTCGAATCATTGCAAGTACAAGAATTCATTCTATCCTCCGAAACGGCCCTGGGGCCCACACATTCTCGTATACAATGGGCACGGGAGTTCTTTTCCCAAGGTAAAGCAGCCGGAATGTGAAGTTGACCTCTTACCCCCACATATACCCCGCATGCCTCAGTGGCATGGATTTGGAAAACTTAAGGTTTTTTCTTTAGTCACATGAAGAATTGAAAGGCAGCAAATTACCACGGCCTAACTTTAAACAATATGCAACAACTGGACAAAGGAAACTGAAGAAACAAGGAAACACAGCCAAAATATCCTGAATGTGTGGTTATTTTCAGTTCATATCCCCATATATCATATTTCCCTCAACACATTTAGTACTTATCACCGCGTTATACAAATTTTCGTTTTTACTGTGGTCAAATCTCAGTTTTGGGGGGAACGTGATGGGTGATTGCTGTTTGGGCGGAATATAAACAGCGTGTCTCACTAACCAATTTCGTAGTTCACCTTCTGACCCGCGGACACGACATCGCCAAACACTGCTTTCTTGTCCAATAGTTTGTTTTCCAAGCAATTGATATTCAAGATATTCTCCAACGAATTTCCCTCTCATTCCTTCTACACGACTTTCACGCTCCCCTCGTCTCGTTTCCCACATCTCACAAACATAATAAACTATATATATTACAAAGTTCATTCTTATATAATCTTGTACATAGTGTGCCAAACAGATCACCCTTACTACATATTACGGATGTCCGGGAATCAATTATAGGCCCAGCGTTTGGTTCTAATGCCTGTAAAATTCCGCCCGTTTTACCGGTCATTCCGGAAAGATTCCGAGAGACCTCGGATCAGACTCGATACTTTCATTCCACCACATACATTTCAATTTTTCGTTTTCAATCCTCCAATAGATATACGAAAACAAATATTCTAACGTTTCATAATAGCCCTATAAAGACGAAGCGCAGACTGTTTAATTTAAAGACACAGTTCGTACCGCGCTGTAAACACTTTTCATCTCGGTTGTAAAAACCGATCAGTGTATTTTGTACGGGGCAGAAGTCGCTGTTTGTTCTCAGATAAATACAAAACACATTAACGCAGTGTGGGCAGAATGTAAATTGTTGAATGTTAAACTGAAGGGGCATCACGTAAACAGTAAGCTTTAAAAGGATAGTCATTGACTATAAATCATTAATTTAATTAAAATAACATTATTTAAAAACTCAATATTTTTGTTTCCAGTTGAACATTTACCAATGTCACAGCCTTAAAATCGCGCATGGAAGCGTCACAGTTTTCCTGCTCAATAAAACAAGTTAGTGTGCCGTCACTCACAGATCGGTGTCCAGTTCGAAAATTTCAGCGGAAATGAAGCAAGGCCTTCAACAGAAAAAAAGCCGCATGTGCAAATGGCTCATCTTAGGGTGTCCTGTAATATTTTTATGTCGTAAAAACGAAAAAATTGTAATTAAATATAACCTTAGATATTCGATATGTAACAATAGTATGCCATTATGAAGGGCTAAGAAAATATAAAGAGTAAATGGATGTTGAATAAAGAAGGATGGCGTTCAATAGGAGCACATTGCAAACTACGAACAATGGTTATTTAGGCAGCTATTGCCGTGTGTTCTAGTAATCTACCTTAGGTAATATTTGCTTACCACTTTATTGTATCAACAGCATGTCAATATCACAGGAAAACTTGTATAGGTGTTATTATCACACACTCACTACATTTGGCTGAAGGCCTTCATTTTCCTTCCGCGACAATCTTCAAAATGGACTGCCATGTATGATTAACAGTTAAATAAGCTGTATGTTATTCAGCAGGAAGCCTGTGACGCTTTCACACGTAATTCTAAGACTATGACAATGACACATAATTTACCAAATACAAACAACACGCATTTTACCATTTTAAAATTTAATACAGTGTTATTTTAATTAAGCTTCCTGCCTTATACCCGAGAAAACTATGAGATGCTAGCTAATGATTAATTCAGTACAGAATAACGCTTTACACAGTGGGAAAATGGGAAATTTTATAAGGATTTTGGCAACATTACACTATTTTACTCTGTAATAGGTAAGCTGATTTAGAGCAGCATCTTGTAAGGTTAAACGTAAGTAATTTCAACTCTTTATTGTAAATGTGCTATGTTAGTCTTTATGATAGACCTCCCAGTTGTCTTCGACTCATTTCCAATCACAGTTTCTACCCGTAATGTTTGAAAAACGAAATCAGCACTGCGGTGTGATCATGATACAGACTTCTGGGATGTGATTCGGTGTAGTTCGATAGGCACCAAACTACATGGCGTCACATGACACATAACTGTTATTGTATTATGTGTTATATTTGTATAATTCGTACAAGGCCGTAGTTTTTTTCTAATACCACCACGAGTGTACACTGCGGTGTGGTGGAGACTGTACACGTTCACAGATACGTCATCAACTCCTCTTTCTCTTTCACCTCGCTTTTTAAACGTAACTCCTCAATTCCCTCTGGAGAGTCCCAGGAAGTCGCCGGAAGCAATGTCCACTAGAGACTTCTCTGCGTCCCCTACTGCGCATCCGGAAATTGGGATTCCCAGAAGAATTCTCTCAGACAGAAAAAACGGACGGTTTCGACCTCGAAATCATCGTCATTATAATCATCATAGCCCCCAATATGCGACACCCACTTTTATAAGGCGGTAGGGGAAGAACCTTCCATCGTTTAATTGATGGAAAAATGGGGTGTAATAGCCACGTGGCCGGTAATGACTGTTCTTGTACAGTCAGACAATGGCGGGTCCCTCCAAGTATCGCGCGTTTGTAACAACGAGTAGCTCAGTCTGTACAGTAACTAGGCTGTTGGCTAGAAGGTCGGAGAATTTTTTCGATTCCCGAAACGGGCAGAAACTCTTCTCTTTGCCACTACGTTCCAGTCAAATGGCAGCCACATTCAGCCTCCTAAATGACGGCTGTTCCCGGGGGAAAAAAGCTGCGGGCCCTGCAACGAATACCGAAAGCTAACGAATGCGAGTAATCAGCCATGTCTCCCTACCACATGCGTTTTAATGGCTTGGGGCTTAATTATTGAGGCGTCTTCTACCTGTTTTCGTGATATTCATTATAATGGTCATGACACTTGAAACTTACTCACAACGCAGTCGGGGTATTTGAAATAGCATACAGTCACAGAAATCAAGGCTGTATGCAAACGTTACCGAGTCTCACACTTTAAGTTAAATTCTGCAAGGCTAGTCTATCCTTTTATAACTACGAGCATGATGAATGGTCTCAGACTGAGGTGGATACACAGTACGAAGAACATGATATGTGATTTCGCCTAAATTTAATTGCTAACAACATTCTATTTTAGAGGCAATTTTTTGAAACTTGAGATTTTTCTCAATAAACATGGGAAAATGTAGTTCGTACCTCACGGTAAACATTTTACGTCTCCGTTAGAAAGACTACCTGACCAATGCTGTTCACAGGGAAAAAAGCTGTGCATTGTAAGGACCATACGAAACACAGCAACACTCTGTAGGATAGAAAGCAAAGTACTGGAATTTTAAACCAGGTGGTACGTATATTTACCTCTCTACTTTAAATATTAATGGCACAATGTACCGGCGGCATCGAGGAGTTTAACTACTGTGCTTGTCTTTTGGCTGGGACTGCAAGGTCTCAGCGGCAAACGTGGGTATCATACGAAAGTCACTTTGATCAGTACAACTGTGGACAAACAGCAGGATGAAGGACATTTCTGCACCAATCTGCAACTCATACAGTCCCATGCTGAATAATTACTCCCTAATGAATTTACCGATAAATAAGAGCCTATTTTTTCTGTATTGCTTCAGACTGACGTTAGATTCGTAACGAATAAAAACTGCCTGCAAGTTTGGGCATGTTACCAGGATTCGATCACTTAAAATAGAGGCAGAATGATCGTATGTTTGCTTTCGGACAGCACAGTTCTCGGAATGAATACCATCAAAACTGTGTTTAGGAAATGTCGTTAGGACGACCAAATCAAGGACGGGGAGAAGTCCAAGTGCATGGCACGCGTGAGAACCAAGGGGAAACTGTAACGTGTTTTGGTAGACAAACGTGAACTGACTACAGAAATGGAAGATGAAGGTGTAAAAGGGAAGATATTAAAGTGGATTTTAAAGAAATAGGATGCGAGTTTGCGCAGTGGATTTTTTGCTCTAGGTCGGGTTCATTGGCGGAAATTTTTAAGCACAATTATGAATTTATATATCTAAAATTTTTTCCAACAGTACGTAACACACAATGATTTTAAAAATGTCCTATAAACTCACACTACATTACAACATGTTTCGGCGGGCGGCCACCACCGCCATCATCATCATTAAAATGTTTGATTCAGGTTTCCACACATGGTTGATCAAAAATAACATTTTTTGCTGGTATAATTCTGATTTCGGGTGTTATTGTAGAAATTACAATTTGTAGTATAATTACATGGTCGCCATAATGATAACTACTGCCGGAACTGCTACCTTCTGGAGGACTTTCACCCTACTACCACAGTGGAATTCCTACGGAGGTCGACAAATTTCAACAGTACTGTGCGTCTGTGCTCACCTTGTGCTGCGTTGACAATGCGAAGAGAATCCAACTGCGTGCGCATAATAAGACAGACAATTTATTACAATGCGATGTTTTAGGTTATAAAGTGAACTTTTCTTGATGATGGTCGTGGCCGCCAACAAAATATGTTATAATATAGTTTGATTTTATAAGAACTTTTTAATATCATTATACACTGAGTACTGTTTGAACAACTGTTAGATAAATAACTTGATAACGATGCACCGCGTAAACAACAATGTGAAATTTACGGTAATGAATATTCGTGTTCCATACACTGCGGAAAGTCGGTTTAAAAGCCAAACAAATGATGGTCTACGGTACAAGGTATTCGTTTGTTAGTCAATAAAGTGTCTCTAAACCGATCGGCCGCTACGTGTAATAAAGCCTGTTTCAACACTTTCAAGTCACGGTATTTCGCAAAATTTAGTAACAACAGTTAGAATGAAGGTTCTGCTCTAGTGGGTAGCAATCCTGCTTTATATTCAAAACACGCCGACTTCAATTCTCGACCGGAGACTAGATAGTCTGACCGAACTCTTCCACAAAATGCCTTCGTTTTGTCACGCAATAACTGTAAAACTTATTACTCCAAATCACGTCACTATGTCGTAACTACAGTCCTTTCCACTTTATTTGTTATTAACTCTTTTGATTCGACGCTAATATTTGTTAAATAAAGACACAAATATTGAGCAGCAAGCAGTTTGTGCTTACACCATATTATGGTTATGTCCCGAGTTCTGCAGTAAAGAAACCTGCAGCCTATGTTAATAATACGTATTTTTGTTCTGTTATTTAGAAAGGCTTTCTATTGTCTGAAAAAGTTGGGCTGAATCGTTAAATAAAGGAAGAATAAACACATGCTATAGTACAAGAGAGGCGTATAAGGCGATTGACGCTTAATCCAGATAGAAACCTGTGAAAGTTTTCTATACCGCGTACCTGCAAACCCTTTGAGGATTCACTTCCACCCCACCTGTAACCCCTGCCGATCAAGCAATCCATTCACGTCTTGTGTGCGCACCGCTGCAGGGGGTTGATAGCCGCTAAATAATGCATCGCCACCCCTCGACCAGCCAACTGACATCGGATGTCAATTAGACCGTAGAGAAGGGTATTCAACAAACTGACCGCGAGCAGATTAAGACTGACCGGGTAGAGACTACGCTCATATTTTAAATTTACTGTATTCTGGGTTGTGATGTGTGGTGTTATGTACACGCAACTACATTAGGAGGAATATGCTGTCTCCTTCATGAGGGCAGATGAAATATTTTTCTTCGCGTTTGTTGCCATTCTGGTGAAATAGTTGGCCCTTAGAGTAACCTCAAAAATTCTCCACTCTACCCACAACAAAGAGCGGTTTGTTCCTGGTCTTGTAACGGAGAACACGCTTGCTTTATGTGAAATGGGACTTGAAGTTTTAGGTGATATTTGAAAAGAGGAAAACAAAACATCTCGGCTCTTAGTTCAAGCCACACTTCTCACAACTCTAAAGTCTTTACTTTTCTGTTATTTAAGCCAGAGAGACGACCGGGCGGAACTTTTAACCATTCTACAATACTAATTCGTTCTCCCCTCCGAAACACGGTATATATATATATATATATATATATATATACACACACACACACATAGATATATAAAGGTAAAGGTAAAGTGATTCCGTTACAGGCCCGGTGTGACCCAGAGGGTAGGAAGAGGTATAGCTCTACTCTTCCATGACCGCGGCACTAGAAGGGGGTGAGTGGTCAGCAGCACGCCCCGGCCGCACTTTACCCCCGGGAAAGACCCGGTACCCATTTTACAGGAGGCTGGGTGG
>Ga0123354_10015211_pt1 | contig 12006 bp, 9 predicted proteins | sample TergutLab28metaG_2_FD_97872 | JGI IMG/M metagenome (GOLD analysis project Ga0123354, IMG submission 97872) | Labiotermes labralis P4 segment gut microbial communities from Petit-Saut dam, French Guiana - Lab288 P4 | ecosystem: Host-associated > Arthropoda: Insects > Digestive system > Gut ... | reverse complement strand
TATGCCGGGGGGGGGGCCTTCTGAAACGGGAAAGGGTAAGTTGGACTTTGAAGGCCTGCAACCGAAAAAAAGATTTGGAGGCGGGCAAGGAATAAAAAAAATGGGGGGGGGGGGGGGGGGGGGGTTGGTGTGGAGAGTAAATGTAGAATAATTTGTATAGATTTAGATTCATAATGATCAAAGAACCTGGAAAACTTTTACCGGAAGTCAACTTAAATTGTAACAACAAATATTTACTTGCACAGTATTCCAGTCCCATGTTACCTTCTCCTCTAAGGTCCATGTATCTATCTTAGCACCCTGTTCTCGAACTCCTTCGGCTTCCCTCAATGTGAGACCATGTTTCACACCCATGTCCAGTAACAGGAAAATTGTAGTTTTGTATACTCTAATCTTTGTATTTTCGGACAGCGAAAGGTTGATAGAACGATCTGGACCGAATGCTAGCAGGCATTCCCTGATTAATCTGGTAGTAATTACTTCATGAATACAATTCCGATGTGTTAGAGTCACGAAATATTTGAACACGTCCCATTTTCAAAGAGTTGTTAGCTCTTTCTAGGTTGTGGCTTTGTCCTGCATTCTTGTCGCGAAAATGATTAATTAGGCTACGTACGTATACTGAATTCTCTCAGTATTCTATACCAACACCATTACTAACACTAATAAATCTTCCCTGTTATTCCACCCTGTTGTCTTTTGATATGCTGACCATAAATAACCCATCACCACCGAAGATTTAAATGGTAGAATATAGGATTATATGCTTACGGCCAAGAGGGAGACAAAATTATTTGTGATGAAATCCTCGGTAAGAGAGACCTGTTATGACAGGAGTAGCGAATAGAGAAATATTGAAATTAGTCGTAGAGAAATACTTGGTGAGGTGATGTGAACGGAAATATCGGAGGGAGTGTCGAGCGAAAACAACGGAAATGGGAGTATAACGTGATTTGTAGCCGCTGTTCATCTTGTAGTTGCCAGTAGAGGAACACTGCTTTTTATAGTTCCACTTCTGAATGTAATCGAAGAAAATTTGGTGGTCGTTTTGAAGATTAGATCAAATATTTTCTGGTGACCTTCACTCGCTATGGTTTTCGCTTCTTACTGAAACCACTTCCAAGTGCCTAACTTTGTTATTTTCTGCAACACCGCCTGTAGCCAGTTCCTCACATACCATCGTATATTTCGTAACACTGTAGCAAGTAACCCGAAAATACGTACCACTATGCTTTTTCCAAAATATGCAGACTCATTTCATGCCTCATTCTGAGGTTTCTTTTTCATGTGCAGTTTTGTAATTATGTCTAAGGACAATGTTTCGTTGGTGTATTCTGGTAAAACAATCTGCGTGAACTGTTGGCCATGCAGTCTACTAGCGCACAAAAATAATAAAGAAAAACCAAATAAATGCGCACATTTCGAAATTAATTTTAATTTCTGTTGTCTCTTCATTTTTCGAACCTCGTGGGTTCATCCTCGGGGAGACAGTTGTATGTGCAGTATGGTATGTTTACATGCATCGGTGTGAACAGTTTGGTGAGTAGGAGAATGTGTTCGAGTGTGTGTGTGTGTGTGTGTGTGTGCGAGATGTCTGGAACACACACTCCTAACCACCAGACTGCTCACACCGATTCATGTAAAACATACCATACCGCATATACAACTCTGTCCCTGAGGATGAACCCACGAGGTTCGAAACACGTAGTACACAACAGAAATTCAATATAATTTAGAAAATTTTGCATTTCGTTGGTTTTTGTTGTATAATTATATCACAATATACGGTACAAAAACATTTTAAAAAGTCATGTCAAACGAGATACGCATTTTACGATTAGCTTAGGATAAACTTTCTTCTCTTTTAGGATAAATCGGAATTATGTGTATAGTAAGCGTTTTAGAAAGTAATTTTCTAAATTATGTAAGTATAGTGTGATTCAACAAATATGCCATTAGGAAGGTTAAGAAATCGGAGGGAATATAATTTATTGGGATATATCAGCTTCTGGTCCACTCTGATGACGCATAGTTGCTGCCTGCAAACACAGATGGTCTACTATAAAAAGGAAGGGGGAGTTCAGTCCATAGGTCTCCAACCCGTGGCCCGTAGTCAAATTGTGTATATGCTATAACCATTTCACGATCAACTAGGCAGAAAATTTTACTGCTTATTGTAATTTTTCCACTTGCGGCCCGCGATCCAGCCCACAATAACCGGTTTGGCCCTGTCCCAGAAGACGTTTGGAGACTCTTGATTTAGTTTATTAGTCGCTAGTAGGGAGATTGGTGGAGAAATAAATTCTGATAAAGCTAAGTAGACGTCTTGTCTCGTAAGCAGACTGTAGACAAGCGTAACTTATAGCCCTGCGTATTTTTAAAAATGTAGCAAAATGCAAATATTGGGGAAGGGCGGTAACAGATCCAAATTGCTTACATGAAGAAATTAACAGCAAGTTAAGTTCTGGGAATGCTTACTATCATTGTGTTCAGAATATATTGCCATCCCTTTGCTCTATAAGATTAAAATACAGGGAACTGTAATTTTCTGTTGTTTTACATGAGTACGTGACTTGTTTAGTCCCACTGAGGGAGGAAAATACTGTGAGAGTGTTGAGGTTAATATTATTGCTTAAGAACGACAAAGTAACAGTCAACTTCATGATTGATTCTATTACTCGGGTAGGCTTAGGAGAAGTCGAGGGCATGGTATGTGGCATGTATGGGAGAAAACATAAAATGCACTCTAGTGTATTGGTAGGAAGACCTGAAGGAATAGACTGTTCAAACGGATGGACAACATTAAAATGGATTGCTCAGATGTAGGATGGGAGGTACTGGTCGTCGTACACCTGGCTGAGGTAGTTGCAAGTGGCGGCATCTTCGTAACACGATAATGAACCTTCGTGTTCCATAAAAATTGACGAATTTCCTGACTGGCTTAGGAACTGTAAATTTCACCCACCCCGTGATATGCTTATGCAGTCACAGAGAGGAGACGACGGCATAGCTACAACCCGTTTGTAACTTCGGCACTGCTAAGAACTTTTCCTTTTCAAGGGAATTTGCTTCTTAAGAGTCACTATAACAGAATGTTTGAAACTTTCAAGTAGGCCTGCAGTGGATGTTGCATGTATAAGAGAATGTATTTGTGTCCTTTGTTTCTTTCCCACAATGAATGTCCTTCATTTCCACTTACATAGTCAACTTAGTTTTCTTTGTGTTCTGTATGGGTTGTGACTTGTGTGAGGTTAGGACCTCAGTATTTTGTGTTACCTAGATGAATTTCAGACCTCGGAGAGTTAAGGTTCTTAGGTTCAAACATGTTCATCGTCTTAGCGTTCCTTAAGTGGGTTCAGTATCATGGCCAGGAGAAGATTCAGTTATATGAAGATCTTCTTGCTGTGCTGGGTCTATAGATAGAGCTGTTTCATGAATATTATCAGAATATCTTGGGGAAGTCGCATTATTGTGCTTCCAGTGAAACTGTGGACACGACCAAACTGCTAATCAGTTAACGTACGTGATTTCCGAATGAGAGAAATCCCTGAGTTGAAACAAAACCAGGTTTCTTTCAGTAAGTACGGTGACATTCACACAGTCAAGTCGCTTCACAGAATATCTTCATCAACTCCTTAAGTTATTCTTTACGTGTACTATTTTAAACATACACGAGATTATATTAATGTATTTGAGAGGAATGTTAAAAACCTGTTAATGAATTCCAACTTTGTATGGTGTGAAGTTCGTGCTTAGAATGTCCGTTCGCTTGGTGAGCAGGGCACTGTGGGTTATTTCGTTTTGAAACAGCACGTGGGAACTCTTCCTTTATACTGGACTACGAACTGAACTTTCTAATGACTTTAAATACACATATACAAACGCATATATTTGTGTGTTTGTGTATGTGTGTGTTTGTGAATCGCATATAAAAACAGTAAGAAAGTAAATTAATCAAAGAGATCGCTGAATCTTGAGTTCGATTCATATACTGTAGCATTTTAGTTTATGTCTCTCCGAAACGTCATTATTCATCTACTAGACTACAACGCGGTGTCATAACTGAGAAGATTTCGGTATAAAACTCTTTCCAGTGACTTCATAATAAGGAAATGATCTCTGTAGATGTAGCAAGGTCTTTGTGTTAAAAATCATCTAACAGTCATGCAGTTGGGCCCTTTGTTGACCCATTGCGGTCACACACATTCAGAAATATCTTCAATGGTCTCCCCTGGTTTCTACTGCCTTTTGGTATGTACCTTTGTTATTATCCTCGGTAGTCTGTTAGGAGGCATTCTTTGTACGTGTTGTATCCAGCTTCTTCCGTAATCCTGCATTTTGTACAAAAAACTGAGGTTATATTTAATCCTTTGCAATCGCGGTATTTGTTCTGTAACCTGTCCCAGTGTATTCTGCTGTTTTTCTGATGTACTTTTTCTCCGCAGCAGGTATTCTTGTTACGTGTCTTGCTTTAATGGTCAATTATCACTTTCGTATAAAAATGTGTTACAAATCTAGTTAAGTATTATGCCATTAAAGGCGTATTGATACCTTATTCTTCACATTTAGCTTTCTGAGTTTGAAGACTGTTTAATCCAAATTGCGGTGGGGCGTTCTGTAGTTGGCAGGGTTAGCTTTTACAGTAATTCAAACCGCTTGTGCCTCTCTGAGAGACAGGCATGTATTTACTCTTAAATTTACTGTGTTATAGTCTGAAGTGTGCGCCGTGAGCTGGGTTTGTGTAATGGTTATGCTGTAGGCTAGATAGAGGGAACGGGTTCGATTCTAAGCAGAAGTACGGATTTTTCTGTTCACCCACACGTTTCGGTTATTTTCTGTAACAAATAAACATAACATGCAACATGAAGTACAAAATATGGCAGAATTAACACTTCTCGAAGAGTACATACGACTTGAAATGTAAGAAGAATTTAATACCTATGCGTTTTGAACTTCCAAATGGAGTAGTTATGTTCAACGTATTTGGGAAGAAAACTTCGACAAAAAAGAATTGCAGCTTGAACTGTACAAACTGGATGTTAAGTTTACAATCTTTTTTCTTCTCATTGTGTATTCTTCAGATGTTTTCCTGATAGAGGTTGTAGTAAGCGTTGTGTATAGTGCCTCTGAGTTGTTGCGATTAGGCAGTAGAGGAGGACGGCGTGGAACCCACCAATTGGAGCGGTAGCTACATGGAAAACACAAGCTGTGGTGAGAAATATTACTCGAAACTTGTTGTAAAGAACGGCGCTACTGTCAGGGGTGCCCACCACTGTTTAATCCATAAATACGTACGAGTGGAACCACGTAAATTTTCCCCTGCCTGTTGTGTAGAAAAATACAGTAAGTGTCGACAGTGCCATTGTATCAGCCATTAAGTGCAGAATATTTTATCTTCCAAATTGCTGATTAGAAGTAAAGATTAAATTGCACCGAACCGTAGGTCTTTTTCGTATGTGCTTTCGCATAAATAGCAAAAAGTGACTGCTGGCTTCGTCGTGTCTGTCCGTCTGTCCTCGTATCTGCGCAACTCCCACTGTACGGATTTCATTGGACTTTTATATTGCATTACATGAGGTCCTAATGTCGTGTATGTTGTTTTCTATGGAACGGGAAACCAAATCATCATTTACGGCCAGGAATTTGAGGCGTGTTTGTATAAGTCGTGGAAGACGCCCATTAGTTTCGTCATGTCCGTACGTCCGTGTATCCGCAGGTATCAGCGCGGATCCCAATGGACGGATCGTCGTGAAAGGGATTTTACGAAAATGCGTCTTTGAACTCCAGATTTGGTTAAAATGAGACAAAAATGTCGGGTACTGTACGTACTGACATTGTGTTTCATATTGTTAGCAGTGAAATATGTAGAGCAACAGTACAGGGAACGCGTGACTGTGCTTCGATGGCAAAGCTTTCGATATTTATTACATTGTTGACAGTACCATATGTACGTCAACAATACAAAGGGAACGCATTTTTGCGTTACCCAAGTGCGACGCAGTGTTAACATTATATGTGAGCGCACATTGCCTGCCCTGTTCCTGTTTCTTAGTATGTTTATGTAAAACTGCTTCTTTTGTCGTGCAATTTGAAGTTCTGAATGTCGTTATATTGATCTTCGCTGTCTTCAGGAATGTGGCTGGCGTCATGTAGTTTGGTAGGTAAATACTAACGCGCTGCCGCCATATTCAGGGTAGAAGAGAACTTTTCTGCTCATTAGGAGTTCGATGCGTGCTCTTCATCAGGTGTTTATAGTGTGATCAGAAAGAAAACTGCAGGCACCACAAAAAATATTGGTAGTTAATTTCGGAATGTAGCTTATCGTTTTGAGAAATCACACCCACATCATTAATTTTTATTCTCTAATTTTAATATCCTATATCAGTTTCTCAAGTTATGTAGTCCCACCGGCGGAGTTGAGGGTTTAGTACACATCTTTCGTGTGACACAACAGTCCAACTCGGGCCTAGGCCGTCTCATTGTTGAGGTTTCTAGATGTCACACAATTACACACACACACACACAGCAGGTAGGACTCCTCTGAACGACTTATCAGCTGTTCGCAGAGGCCTCTGTCTACACAACACGCAATAAAGATGAGAGACGAATATCCATTCCCTTGGCGGGATTCGAACCCGCGATCACAGCAATCGAGCGTCCGCAGACCTACGTCTTAGACCGCACGGCCACAGGGATCCGCTAATTCTACATTAGAAGGTAAAGCAATCCCTGTACAAGCCTGGGCAGGCCCTGAGGATTCCCGGAGGTTGAGGCTCCCAGATTCCACGACAGTCAGCACATGAAGTCGGTAAGTTTGTCAACGCTACGGACCGGCCGTTTTTACACCCGAAGATATATACCTGGTACTCATTTCTGTTAGAGGCTGAGTCGATCCCAGGGCCATAGTACGGCCGGAAGGGTTATGATAGTGACACCATCGGGAATCGAACCCGCGACTTCCCGGCTTATAGCACAGTACGTCAACCAACCGCGCCACCACGTGTCCCTAAGTCTACATTACCTGCATATATTTCTTTAAAGAAACAAATCGCCTCGAAGACTGTGGAATAATATCAAGATAGTAGGCCAACGAAATCCTCGTCAAAATCTGTGTTGATTTACAGTCCACAAGGAGGTGCAGATCTGAGTTGACGTCTTAAACGTTAGAGTGAAGCGGGGGCAGGACGGATACAGGGAAGGCACATAAGAAAAAAAAGATGAAGAAGAGGAGAGGAAAAGGAATAATATAAAGATGTTTTTGAAAGACGGCCGCAACGATCCTGCGATGAACTTTTAATTTCCTTTATTAAATCTTGTCTGTATTGAACGGAGTCTACCTAAACAACTGTGTCGGTATATTGAGACAAATCGGGACATATAGGGTACTTGTAACCATATGCCAGCCGCTTCAGTGCAGCATTATTAAATGTGTAGTTAATGGCAGCTGACACCCCTGGTGTTTCGGGGATGTTACCATTCCCACGAAGACAAAACCTAACACCAGGGGGGTGGAGGGCAGAGAGACGCCCACCGCCAAATGGTTGCGGTCACCGGCTTGACAGGGACACTTTGCTTGTATCCAGTATTTCCTTCTGAAACCGCTGAGGTCACCGTATGTTTTTGTTTCGGTGTTCCTTTTTATTTTCTTTTCGTGTCAAACCGCGAAGATGTATGTTGAAATCTCGGAAAGAGCTTGTTTTTTCACTCCCCATATTGCTTCCATCTTAGCCTGTGTATTTGTTTGATATTGCGTTTTACAGAGAAATCTCAATTTAAGCCTGAAAATCGGAAATATTTAAACGAAGGTGTCCCGATTCTTTGACACGTTAAAGGGCAGTGGTTACTGTATACATCGCCATGTTTATCATTCGTTCATTTTGGGTTCTACCCTCAGAATGTATTTATTTTATGCTTATCTAAGAAAAAGCGGTGATTATTTCCCTACCACACAGCGCTAGATGACTGGTTTTTATATTCTGGATGCTTTGTTTTAACCACACGGTAAGAGCTGAATGCAGTAGTGTAATTAAGGTTATTTTTTTATTTAAAAGGTAATATAGCATAGTTTCGCACTGAATACAATAATGTGCTAAGTTACGTACGGCGTATGTTGTTCAGAAATACTGACTGTTCTTGTCTACATCTTTTTTCGATACTAGTTTCTACGTAGCCTCCTATAAAATGGGTACCGAGTCTTTTCCGGGTGTAAAGTGCGGCCGGTGTATGCTGTTGACCACTCACCCCCTTCTAGTGCCGCGGTCATGGGACAGTAGAGCTATACCTCTACCCACCCTCTGGGTCACACCGGGCCTGTAATGGGATCACTTTAGCTTTACTAGTAGATACGTAAAATGTTGAAATTTTAACCATATATTATTGAAAAACAGTATCAAAAATCTCTAGCAAAAGTAAGTGAAAAAAAGCGGTGGAAACCGAAATTCTAAACTGGAAGTCTAGTACAACAACTTTCGGCATGCAGTGTTGCTGTCAGCATTAGCTTAAAGTGTACTCACCAGTACCGACTGAAACATCCCTTGCATTGCCTTCTGTGTCAGAATCGTGGCGTTGCTGATGGTGAGCTTACGTGACATTAGATGTGACATAGACTGCTCTATTTACTCTAGGCCCTTATCTGTAGTGTATTTGCTCCTGTTGACAGTGACTGAACGTCGCGTTCGGGTGCCCAGCACTGTAGTTTCATGTTCGGGTGACCCCCGGTTCAAGTTGTGGCCTTCTGACCGGCTCTCCCGACGGCGGCTTTTCTGGTTTTCCTCATTCCGCCCAACCAGTGCCGGGATATCAACTAATGTTAGGCTAGACCGGTCTTTTTCCGCATACTTTCCAATTCACTCTTATCCAACCATTTGATGTTGCATATTTTCGACGCTGTTGGATAAACCATTCACAAATGAATAAAAATAAGAGAGGCAATGTACGTATAACGTAACATTAAGACGCGTTCGTACAACCATTGTTGCAATGGCAGAGTAATAAGTATTACATATTCTGAGTTTGTGATTGTGACGTGAGGTATACAGTGAGCTCTGCGCATGTTACATTGTCCTCTGTGGCCTGTCCGACTCTGCAGTGTTTTTTCCACATTAACTCCCACGGCAAGATTTTCGGGAAAAAAGTTACTGAACATAAAATGTGTGTTTTGTTTGTCTTTACAACTCTGTCTCCAACATTTCTTATTCTAAGAAGAAGTCGGCGACATATTATCGTATACCTACGTAGGTATTCGTGTAAATTAATTAACCATTATGCCTAAAATTATTTTTGAAATACCCAATGAACTGGGAAGATTAGGTAAGAGGTCTTGAATATATAATTAGGCCACCAAGTCGAGAAAGGTGGTTCCTTGTTAAATTAAGTGGCGTAAGTGAACTGTGAGTCTTAAATAGAAATTATCAGTACTCAAAGAATGAAGATAGTACCCAACAGACACTTGAGTGCAGACGGATAGAAACTCTGAAATAAGTCAAATACTTTATTATCCAACTAATGCACTCAAATATATAAAAACATTAAATAGTTAAAAACCAATTGAACTTATAAAAGTCGGTTTTTAACTATTTAATGTTTTGTATATATTTGAGTGCATTAGTTGGATAATAAAGTACCTGATATCATTGATGCACGGTGTAACCATGAAGTTTCTGCAATGAGTGTGAGAGGCACAAACCGTCAGGTTATTTCAACGGTCTGACGTAGACATAGTTTGCAGTTATTTGGTTCAATTTGAATGAGGCTTAGCTCATTTTTATGAGGCATTGTTATAGAGTGTCTTAATTAGTGGGCAGTGAGGTGTGATAAAGTGGAAGTGGCATGAAAGGAAGCGTACATGGCTGTCAAGCGGACCTACTGGGGGGTTGAGGAAAACCAAGAAAGTATTAAGACAGAATAGTAAGTCTGCTGGTCAGGTTTCAAACCCCAGATAGAATGAGTGTGAAGCAGTAGCCTAAGCCGATACTGAGAGTATCGGTCGTAAGTTCAGGACGTCTGGAAACCATGAAGGTAAAGTTCTACGTATTTGTGACGTCTGAAGTTGGTATTAATTGTCGGCTTGTATTTCTAGCTCTCTTGACCACCAAGCAATTTGACTCCGCTGTGCCCTGGATGGGAAACAGGTTGACCTTCGGAATATTTGTAGGAAGTAACGAAGACGAGAGAGTCAATATCGATGCCCGGAATCGAATTGTGGCTCTCAGTTTGTATCGTGGAAGTTCTACTGACAGCTCTTACTTCTCCATGCAAGTCTTCATAACTTTTTGTGGGGCGACTTGATAGTGGCAACGAAATACATTCTTCTTGCCACCTGACAGTGGTCAGGTGGTTAAGTAATGCTGCACCTTCTACAGAAATCAGAGTTTTGTTACTGCGTCGGACCAGATTTGGAGTCATATGAACCCATTCCAAATCCTTATCTAATTACAGTAACGTAATTTTAATATTATCCTCGAATTTATGCTTCTTTTCATGTTTCTGAACTAAACGCTTGTACAGGCCTACATTTATATCTTCCATGTGTGACCTTAGTCGGCCAGATTAGGAGCCAGTTCAGCACAGTCCATACACTTATCTAAGTTCTGCAACATCCATTTTAATGTTATCCTCGAATTTTTGCCTCCTTTTCACGTTTCTGAACTAAACTCTTCTATAGGCCTACATTTCTCATCTTTCCCATGTGTGACGTATTTTCTGCCCACATTATCTTTCGTAATTCGATCACACTAGTCACATTTGATGAAGCGTGTAATTATGAAGTTCTTCATAGTGAATTTTTCTCAAACTTCCTGTCACCACCTCACATTCAGCCACAGATATTCCCCTCTGCTCCGTGTCTTCAAACACCCTCATCCTGTGTTCTTCCTGCATTTCGACAGACATCATCCTAACGGAACTAGCTGAACATTCAGATTGTTCTGTCGCATTTGGCTGGTGTTGGACGGAAAGGAAACACTTGTTGACTCTTCGCCTGTACTTCAACTATAAATCGCTTGAGATGTGAGAAAAACGCGAGAGCTGAGTTGCATTCGGCTTGTCATCGGTAACGGATTTCCGGTAAAATGGAAAGCAAAAATAATGCTATATACCGACCGAGAGTAGGATTCTGAAAATGGGAGTTCCGGTGCTTTTGTGACCGACATGGTCGTAGGCGTAGGCCTTAGCAAAAGGAGTTGTTTTGACAGATGAGAATTCCGTCTTGTGTATGCTATGCTTTCTGCCTGCCGCTATGTTTATGATCCTTAAGCTGGGAGGAGGGGTTTTGTAGGTCGCCAGAGGTTATGTCAACACAGCATCCGAGTTGACAGTTCGTGGTCTTCGATCACTTCCAGCTGCATCTAAATTGACAGCCGTCCATTCTATTGAGGTAGATACAAGATGGATGCTGTTGTGTGTAAACTAAATGCAGCATCACCCTTTCCATAAGCGTAGACGCGATTAAGGTATGTGCGGTATTTCCTGAATTCTAAGACGCATATTTTCCTCATTTTAAAATTTATAAAATACGGGTTCGTCTTATATTTTATGACGTCTTAGAAGTGATGTCACAGAAATTATATTACGTGAATAAATCGCAGGTAAAATAATGACCTTCGCGTTAGTCATGGGACAGTAAACAAAAGAAAGGAAATCCTGAAAGTATTTCTGTATAATTCGGTTGGTAACAGTGTCTTTGCGTTTGACAGTATATGTAGCACGTGGTGAGAGGTCTGGTGGTTGATAAACCAACCAACCCTGTAAAGGAATACCACTATACTTTCGAACGTAAACCTGATGATGGCCACTTAGGCCGAAACATGTAGTTTACTTTTATCATTATTAAACACCTTTAAATATTGTTGTGTTATAGACTGACCCCACGCCTATTGCGTAATGTAATTATACAGGGTGTTTCACGACTTTAGGGCATAACTGCAGGAGGTGATTTCCTAGGTCTTTGTGATCAAAAAAGTTCATATAAACATGTGTCCGATTTTGGACGGTTACGGAGTTATGACC
>Ga0123354_10015210_pt1 | contig 12006 bp, 6 predicted proteins | sample TergutLab28metaG_2_FD_97872 | JGI IMG/M metagenome (GOLD analysis project Ga0123354, IMG submission 97872) | Labiotermes labralis P4 segment gut microbial communities from Petit-Saut dam, French Guiana - Lab288 P4 | ecosystem: Host-associated > Arthropoda: Insects > Digestive system > Gut ... | reverse complement strand
CCTTATTAGCGGGTTTGTAAAAAAATTCAGTTAAATTACAGGTTGGCTAGAGAAGGGGCGGGGCCCCCCCCCCCCCCCCCCCCCCCACCACACACACACACACACACACACACACCCCTTGTAAAAGAGAAAGGAAACATTCAGGGTTTAGGCTTCTGCTGTGAAGTAGCTGAGAACTTTGCCCTTTTGGGTTATTGTGTAATGAGTAGTGGTAATTTCTTACGGACATTTCGGGACAACTTTCTTGTGGATTCTTGTACCCTGAGGATGGGATCGATGGATTGTCCTGAAATGTCGTAAGAAATTAACTTTACTCACTGCATAATAACCCAGAAGAGAGCAGTTCTCTAAAAGGAAACAGATTCCTCTTCTGAAATGCATTCTTTTGAGAAGACTTAATAACAAATTTTGGAAATGAAGTGATCTTAAATTTTTCAATACAATGAATGTTTGGTTGACTGCCATACTGATGTTAATTTTTCAGGAAAATTTGTATATTTACAATAGCTATGTTTGTATGTTGCTTTGTATTTTCATAATTATACTGTTGTATACTGGCCTATTCCCGGTCGAGAGTGTATCGTAGATTTTGCTCTCGGGAGGAGCGAAGCTCAAACCTCAGTCAGGACACTGAGGTGAGGGTTTCTTAATGTAGGAATAACGTAACTCTGTTGCGCTGGGTACACGTATGTTGGAGCTTATTAGATGAGAGTAGTTTGGTTACAATACGGCGAAGACTCGGTAATGGTAATACGCCCCTGACAACTACCTCGTCATCTGGTCTGCTTGACGTCTCGTAGGGAAGTGTCTGCAATGTCTTCTTGCAGTTAGGTGGTAATGCACAAGTCACGGAGGGCAGGGGGGTCAAGGGCTAATTACCACTCCAGAGTCTCTTATTTCTGAACTTTGAAAGGCGTGTGAGCGTGCCTCAGCGCAGTTCCCAGTCACTGAGTGCACTTTGACACGGGCACAGTCTGGTTTACTTTAGTTAGGTCATTAACTCAACATGATATCCTTAGCTTAATCATGAACAATAATTTAAAAGTACAGCTTGTAGCAAAAGTACAGCAGTATAGATATGTACAGAAAAGAACAATAAAACATGGCACATACCAATTATATGGCATCTATACAACAATAAATACATGAGTTAAAGTATTAGAATGTTATTGTATTAACACGTTGCAAACAACTCTGAATTGCCTATTTACTGCCACAGCTGTCACCATTAGAAGAAGAAAAATAAAGGTAATTTTATTCAACATACAATTTTTTATTATAGAAATCCTGAAGGGTGTCAACATCAGGTGTAAGTAAATAAAAAGGAAAGCGGTCAGATACACCAAAATTTCCTTTATGTGACTTGCACGGTCCAAACAGGTACCAAATTATCAAATATTCCAGATTATCAGAATTCACCTATACTGATCTAAGTTGGTGAGGTGATTCTTTTTTACTCCTAGTTGGGCAGTACAACTAATCAGAGGAGTACTCCATTTCGATATTTTCTTCATCTGCTGGTTTAGGGTCATCTTTTTTGTTTTCTGGAGTTTCGTAGCTGAAGGCGGTGGAGTAGGAGACATGAGGTTAGGAGATGCCAGAATGGTTGATGTACCTATACTCTTGGAGGTCTTTCTGAACATGTCCCTGAGATCAGACTGTTCCATTGGCAAAGCTTTTGTCTGGTCAAAAGCAAAACTTGCCTTCTTTGGACTACTCTTCTGAAGTGCCACATTATAAGGATTTCCAAATTATGGAGTGTCGGATCAAATTAATTTTACTGTACCTTGAATTGCTACTCCTGTGAAAGAGATCTGTTTGTTACAACTCTATCTACTACAGTTATTCTCTTGCATAGAAATCAAACTGACACGCCTTAATTATGTGACATACAAAGTGTCTGTGTTTAATTGTGTTATTATGACAGTATGTGTGTTACATCATTTATTTTCTCATTGTGTTTTTATTCACCTCTCTTGATTACAGAATTTCTTTTTCCAGCCTTTGCAATAATGGCGTTGTTTAGTTCTAGTGTTCTTTTATCTGCAGAGAGAAAGTCTATAAATAAATAGATGAAGAAAAATACAATGAAGAATGAATAATTTCATATGTATTATAATAATAATAATAATAACTTAATACTTACAACAATGATCTCATGACACTTTTCAAACAACAGAAGCAGTCTTAAAAAAAATACACGAATTTCAAGAAATCTAAAAACTACATTAAATTCAATCCAACCGCCCCCCCCCCCCTTCAAATGGCTAATAAAAATACATATAAATGATACACTTATTAGACTGATAATAACTTGGAAAATTACCTTGCATACAGACTCACAAAATGTAACATACAGAAAATGGAAAGAACAAGTTAAAAGTTTTAGATATTACATTACTGAAGCAACAAAAACATATTCAAACTTGTATATTTAGAAAATCAGTGACAACAGATAACATCACACGGAACAGGACATATCACCAGTAACTTAGACTGGCAGCAATTAGGTATTTTTCTGTTAGAATCAATGCATTCTTAATGAAATAGACAAGGAAAATGAAATACTCATAGTTGAAAGTATTTTGTGTAAGAACCAATATAATGTTGGTCTCTTTCAATGACATGAGAGGATTTAGTAGAAAAGTGACAGAAGTGGGTTACCTTTACATATATTGGGCAAGAAACAAGATGTATATAACAAAACTAATAAAAACATATTTCAAATGTGTTTGGAAAGATTTTAGCTCACAAAAAAAAAACCAAAAGTAAAGACAAGTACAGGCAGGTCTCATTTCACGCAATTTCTTTTTGTGAGATTTCGCTGTAATGAGACTGAAAAATTTACAGTAATGTTCGAATTCAAGCAACCATTTTTGGTTCAACGTGATTTAGTATAAATGATCATTGGCTGCACTTGTCATGTGTTGGAGGCTAGCAGAAAGTGATGTCACTGCATGCCATCCATTGTGCTTGTGTGCGTGTGTGTTTGTTTGTGGGGTAGTTTTGATTATGTTGGTGACATAACCATGCAGATGATGTAGTTCCTCTGTTAACAGCATTGGCTTTTGTTACCAAAATGAGTGAGAAACATAAATCTACATAACCTGGTGCAGCCTAAATGAAAACTCAGTGTTTAGACAGTCAGTTTTGAGGATAAATTATATGTAATAAGCTGAATTGAAAAAGGTGAATGAATTGTTGACATACGCCATAATGCTAGAATCATTCATATTAGCGTACATACAATTTGTGATGATGCTGATAGAATTCCAGAAAGAGTGAAGTAGGAGCTGAAATGTTTGTGTAGCAAGAATATCACAGTCCTGTTGGAATGAACTGTACCAGAAACTAGTCTCTTACATTTTTATTACATTATAAATAAATAAATAAAATTGTACAGAAATGTGTGTATACTGTATAGAAATTTGTGTGTGTGTGTATACTCTACCAGTCCATATGTCCACTAGTGGTGTAGTCATACACTATAGAGGATGAGTTTGTCAATCCCCTAACTTCCAGGAAGTACACTGTTTTAAATGGGAATTTTTGTTTGGTTTCACAGCATTTTTCAGGAAAGTAACCCTAGCGTAAAATGAGACTTGCCTTATGAATAAAGTGGAATTATCAACTCATCCACCCATTTGTGAAAAAAAAATACATACACCACATTCGAGAACCATTTTATTCCAGTTTCATGAACATTTTTCAATATTTTACAACCTGCAACAATAATTTGAACATTTCCCATCACTTAACATCATAATACACAGTCACACTTAGGTCTGTTGAAGAAATTATTAATATCTGTGCACATCTTAAAGCAATATAATATGAATACTTACTCTAAGACAAAAGTGACATTCAATTAAATGATAAATCCACATTTAGTATAATCAGCTCTTTGACACCATGGTAGGATATGAAAGCAACAGATTGCAGACTTGCCTACATCATTACATAACTCCACCTCACTTCACTCATAATTACATTGACCCCTGCACAGTATGCTTACAACAGAAAATTGTGAGTAAATTATGTTATTTAAGGTTATTTTGTCATTTACTGTTTAAATAATACACCTTATTATTAATACCAATGTAGTAATTTTTGTATGTGCAGTCTGTGTCATAATGAGAAAAGTCTGTGTTTAACAAGTGGAAACAGTGTTCAACAAGGCCAATTCAACACTTCATAAACAAGACAAATATTGAAGGCACATAAAGGAAAGAATATCATATTCGGTTATAATTTTATCTAAATAATGGATAAAGTTAATTTGACGATATTAGTGCGAAGTTAGTTTAGCCATTTTAGACATAGAACAAAAGAAACTATTATGTATAAACAGTAAAAACAAATAAAATAAAGGAAGGTTAATTAATTACAATAAAGTAAAAATGCGGGAATTTTATTGACTTTATCATTATCCTGAATGTGAGATTTGTAATATACTTTTAATGATGTGATGTGCATGCTGTCATAACAACTATACATGAAACAAAACCTGTTTATGTTATAAAATTAAGGTGTCTCAGGTTGCTTTTATACAGTAGTGTAATGTAATAGCTAAAGTTGCACATTGTTTCTTCCATAGGAATGACAATTCAAGTTGTTTGACTGCCGTTCTTTGTATTTATTGCACCTTATGATGACCTTGAAAGGTCAAAACATGTAGCGTACCTTTATTATAAAAAGTACTTGTGTTACTGATATCACCATTTTTTGTTTTGTGGAGCAGAATGTGATGAATAGGAGAAGAAATGTTCTTTTTATGATCATCCTCAACAGGACATTATTTTCTGTTTCATTCATATTGTTTGAAACACAGCACTTTTTAAACCCCTTGACAATTTACTGTGGTAGAATGTCATTTCAACCTTCCTAATCCACTGCTTGAGCAGTGCTTAAGGTTGTCTTCTTATGTTTCCTGCCGCAGTTGAAGTTCTCAGATAGCTGCCATTTCCTATACAGGCAACATTGTCTTGGGTTGTTTGTTAAATACCATATCTAGAACCTTTAACTGAGAAGTCTTGCCCTCTGTTGTGATCACAATATGTGCATTAAGTTAGAAGTTTTCACTTTCCCTGTTATATGACTCTTGAAAGCATTTAAAACCTGCATTTCATTTTGCTAGGAGAGCACCAGATCTTCTGTCTAAGATTTTTCGCAGCCATTTGACCATGAGGTCTGCTGTCATTGATCCTTTGTCATGATATTTAAATGTAATGTGAGTAGAAAACTTTTCATTGGAAGATTATTTTTCTTCAGAATAAGAATAATGTAATTTTCCTCCAATTAGCCAGAACTGAAAGCATCACATTTGTCAGTTTTTCATGTCCTGTTGCTCGAACATGTACTGGTCTTAATCCTTTTGCATCTGTTGTAGTGCTTATATCAACAAAGACTAGGACTTCATGTGCTGTACTCATTTCTTTTAAGTGATAATTCTGTTTTTTGCACAGATGAAGTATATTATTTAATCTGTGCATTTGATTAACTGTACAGGATTTATTCTAACTGATTGTACATATAATTATAAACAACTATTTGTTATTCTTTAATTTTTTTTACATGTTTGGCCTGTGAAGGCCAACTTCAGGGAAAACTCCCTTCCAAATAATACATTTATGATAAAGTGCTGTGAAAGCTGTGCTTAAATACAGTTAAATTTACAGTAGCATGTGATGAAATAATACCATAATGTATAAGATACAAAATTATTATAGATGTTGTACATGCCTTTACAAACATGTCAGTGCTGACATGTTACTTCAGAAGGATAGTAGTTGATTTACAATTAAAATCAAATTAATATATTACATGTTAATTTTTGCCCTGTAATGGGCCTCCAATTACTAAGTCTGTAGTTGTACCGGTAGGCAATGTCGTGTTATGTTTACACACATGCATGCATCAGCCAATTGTCTTATAATATCTTATAAATGGGGTTCTCTTCACCAATGTTTTGTTTATTGAGTAATATATTATGTTGTTGGTACAGGGAAATGTTCCAGAGAGTTCACATATATGCCTTTTTGTTCCGGTTTAATGAAATCCATCGCATCAGTTTTGATCCATATTCATGGTGGTGATTTAGAATGATATCTAAATAAAACCTATTGCCGCCAATAATGCTGGACAGTTTACATCTAACTATCCTATGGAATAGAAGTTGGTAGCGTGCGGTTCTTTCAGTAATAGAATATTTTATCATACAATACTGTAAATTGCATTAATGCACGTCTTGAACAAAATTTGATCATAAGTGTATTCCCATGTAACTGGGTTATTCATGAAGCTGGACCATGTGGGCTGAAATGTGTAGGAGGAATATTACACAATAACAAATAGTTATTAATGATTATATTGGCAGTTACTAGGAACAAAAATTTATAGTAGAATTACATCATGCTGCCCTGCTGTTAAGTTTTCAAGGTAGTCATTGAAAGGTTTTGCACTGATGTAGTTCTCTAATGAAGAATTAACCCTTGATAATGCATATATTTTACTGCCCTTCCATTACTGGCTTTGAAATCTTGGGATGTTGTGATTTGCAGTGCCTTTGTTGATATTGGTCTCTGAGACTGTGAAGGATATTTTTATGTTTTTGTAGCAGAAACTCCAGAACTATTCTGTTAGTGTTATTGGAATTCCCCTGCTTGGTTCCACAAAAGCTAGCACAAGCTCCAGAACCTTTTTGTCAGTGGTAATGAAATCCCCTGTTTGGGCACACAAAATTTTTTCCGGCTTACGTTTAATAATGGCTGTTTTGTTTTATCAAGCATTGTACATTTTATTCTGCGACATGAAGTGTCTGTGTGTTGGTGCAGGCATGGGTGTTGGTTTCTTCTGCATATTTAATTACCATTAATTTAATATTTGCAACTTCTTCAACGTCTTGGTATTTTAGATGCAGCTATACCTTTCCTTTAAACATACACAACCATGATTTTTGCAGAACACGTTAATAACTTCTCACTTCAATAATGACTTGATATGAGCTGTTAGCATACCAGTAATGGAATCAGGCATATAAAATAATGTGTGTAATTATTGTAGCAGCTGTGCAGTTGTGTGTATTGAACAAGTTATAGATACAAAGGCATTTGCCCCACTCACAGAACATTGTAAATTTTGTGTGTGTGTGTGTATGTGTGGTGTGTGTTTGTGTGTGTGTGTGTGTGTGCGCGAGTGTGTGTGTGCGCGAGTGTGTGTGTGCGCGAGTGTGTTTGTGTGTGTGTGAGTGTGTGTGTGTGTGTGAAGCAGGAAGGAACTCTCTTTTTATATTTGGAAAAATAGGGTAAATATGAGGAAGAATATTATTTTGTACATGGTGCAGTTTGATTAGTTTCAGAGCAGTAAGATCATGCTTGCAGTAAGTGACATCACACCCAAGGTGAGAAATGTGTTCTTCTGGGTTGTTACACAGCGAGTATTGGTAATTCCTTACCAGTGTTTCGGGACAGCCTTTCGGTTCCATCTTCAAGAGGTTGTCCTGAAACGTCGGTAAGGATTACCACTACTTGCTGCGTAAGAACTCAGAAGAACGCAGTTCACATACTCTGCAGCGGAAGCCTGTAGTCACACAAAGCCAAGGTGGTGTGCTGAATAGTAATGGACTGACGTGGAGCTTGAGTATTTGATTGGAATGTGGCTTTCTAATCTTATTCTATTGAAACTGAATATCTCTCTATATATTCTGCCATCTCTCACAGAATTATGAGGAACTGTTCCATCTTTAGAGTCATATTAGCAACTGTGGGTGTACAACTCTGTTGTTTTTCCCTCTGATTCAAACATAGGGAATAATGTTGTCACTAAGAGACAGGTTTCCTTGAAATTCTGTTTGACCATATACCATATAGAACTGTATCTTCTGGCATCAACAATACCAGGTAGTAGCTGTGTGAACTTTTGAGGTTGGAACAACACTAGTTTTTTTCATTTTGTGTTCATGCAGTCGTTTGTGGTCACAGATCTCTGAGAAGTACGCAACTCTCATGAAGGTGTTGTCTTTAGGAAAATGGAAAATAACATGGTTATAATTAGAGATGCACTACCACATCAGTATGGTATCAAGGATTGGTGTACCAGCCCATTTCACAGATGCTAATATTCGTATTGGTAGGTAGTGGCTGACGTCTCCTATAGGAATACAGTGGTACTGTAAAAGCTACAAACCTGCTGTGTAAGAACTATCAAATAGCAGAAATCTCAACAAGTAACAAGTAAATTGATTTATATTATATTGGTTTTTGTCTTACTGTGTTTAAATTATAATATATATAATGAAACGCAACTGGCCCAGAACATGGAAACGTGGATGTCACAGAACCTGCCTCACTTGCCATCATGAACAGATCCTACTCACATAATGATCTTCCAAAGTGGTTACTTGTGGTCTTATCACATGAGACACTTACTTTACATGCAGTTTTCCTTAGGGATATGATGCTTTTCCAGGATATCTGCTAATTGATTTACCTTGGTGTCAGCTGAGGCATCACTGTTTTCCTTGGTTATGACTGTGGTAGAACTTATCTCACTGTGACATTGTAGCACATTGTCAACATCATTTGAAATCTTTATTACATACAACATACAAAGCATCTAATCCATTAGTGACAGTCAACACTGAATACTTAATTCTTAATTCCTATACAAATTCCAGTAGAGTACATATATTATTACTTATAATTCAAAGAATTAAAATTTGTTATGTGTGTTGTGAATCAAGCAAAAATTCTTAATTTGGCACATTTTTCATATTCTACCATCCCAAGTAAGACAAAATTAAAGGTATGCAATGTGGAACTATCTAGAGGAGGGAAAACATCAAAAACCTTCAAATCCACAAATTTACTGAAACATAGCCTGTGTAAACATGGGGAAGAATATAAGAGATAGCTGAGTCTAAGTGAAACTGAAAGGGGAAACTTGAGCAAGAGAAACTACACACATTTGTTAAGACGGCACAAAGAAGTGCAGAGATGGAATATGAAGAGCATACAGTGCCAACAGAGCTTACTGCTCCTACAAGTGGAGGAACAGATACTTCTTAATACACCATTGAGCAAACTCAGTCTTTGAAGAAATCATGGGACAGAAATTCTCCCTGTCACCTACCAGTACAATGAAGCCACCTAGTACAACAAATAACTTGGAAGTAAGAAAACAAACTGTAACATATAACCCACCGACTCAAAGAACAAAAAAGCATAAAAAAAATAAACATAAGATTGTTTTAGTAGGCATTAGTGATGCTAGAGACTGCTCCAGCAAATTGTGATAAACTCCCAGATCACTGTGAAGTAATAGATGTCAATCCAGGTGCAGGGATCGCAGCCTCAACAAAAGTAGTGGAGGAGGAATAATGAGTCAAGCCAAAGAATATATGCTTATTTTCTGGGTAGGTACCAATAATGTCACTTGGAATAACTTGGCAAGAGGGATCAAGAAAATACACAACTACATGACTTTAAATCGACATACTAACATCATGTGTATAAATGTGCCAGTGAGGTATGACTTGAGTGACCTATCATTTATTAAGGAAGAACCAAGGACATTTAAAATTGGATAGAATTTCCAATAAGTACGGGCACACGAACTTCTCAAATGTTGATTTATCAAGAGAATGTTTTACTAGACATGGATTGCACTTAAGGAAATTTGGTAAGGACTACATAAATAGCTGTATAGCAAAGAGAATTAGAACATACCAGTGGCACACTGGAACAGGTGACTGACAGAGCATGCCATGCCCATGCTGTGCCTATGCCATTCCCATGCTGTTTCCCTGCCATGCCACGTATTAATTCACACATGCCATGCCGCACCCCTGCCATGCTCCAGTAGTGCCGTGTCCTTTGTGAAAGTCCGTGTGGTAGCCGGAAATATCCGAACTGCTAGTCCAACAGTTTAACAGATCGTCTTTTTTGTAGTGTGCTGCTACCACTCTTTTCCTCCATGACAAACGTTGTTTGGTTTCACACTGGCCACCTGCATCTGATATTGGTATGCTTCTGATAACAACCTTTGTGGAACTCTGCGTGGTAGCTGGAAGAAGCCAAACACGGGCAGGTAGCCCACAGGCCATCTCTTGACAGATAAGCTGTGCCGTGGCCTTGAGAAGAACGGCATGGTCGGAGCATGGCATGGGAATGGCATGGCAAGTGTGAATAAGACACAGCTGCACTGTATAAATCAAATGGGAAAGACACAATCTAAACCCTTAGCGGCACGGCATGCTATGTGTGAATCAGCCTTAAGAGTTTAGAATGGCATGAAAGTCCTATTGTAATACCAAGTGAAAAACTTGATGAAGTGAAATCTAGATTGCAAACTCAACCAGCTAAGAGACTAAGGTCAAAACCAATTGTAAGGAGCAATGATTTTTAATTATGTAAGTTCTGGTAGGAGTAAAATTTGACAGCAGTACACATAGTAAATCTTCCATTCTGTACCATTAAATTTAAGAAGTCTAAAATAAAAAAGAAAAGGAACTAGCTATCTTTTCGTCTGAGGAATGTAATAATCCTGATTTTGTTTGTATAAGTGAACATCATATGAACGAAAATGAATTACCAAATCTATCTGTGCCAAGATATAGTGTGGCAAAAGGGTTTTCTCTTAAAATTTCTAGTTAAGGATAGTATATTGAGTCCTGGGTTTACAAAGATTATGCAAAGAAAATGTTTTTGAGACCTGTGTTATATTAATATGAAATAATACTGAAAGAGTTTGCATACTGTTCCTCTATAGAGCTCCAACTGTGAATATAAATTATTTCATAGACCAATTAGAGGCTACATTAATATACCTGAAACGTACAAAAGCTCAATTAATAACATTTGTGGATACAAACAAACTATTTTATAGATAATCATAAAAAAGATCAACTGCAAATGTTGCTGAAAACCTTTAATTGAAAACAAGTAATAGACTTCCCAACTAGAATAGGCTCATCTTCTGTTTGCTGATAGTTTATTTTTGGATAAGGTAGGAAAGGCAATTTTCATCTTCTTCCAGCACTGAATGGCGTATCTGATCACAATGGTCAAATCTTAATATTAGAAAACTTCCAAGTGAGCACTCAAAATAATGTTCATAAGTATGAATTGAGACAGATTAATGAAGATACAATATAAAGTTTTCAGTTAGCATTAGAGAATGAAAACTGGGAGGAGATATATAAACAGGACAACATACAGAGCAAATTCAAACCATATCTTAACATATTTTTAAGTATGAAAGTTCCTTCACAATAACACAAAGAAGATATGTAAATAATGGTAATAAATGGATAACTACAGGAATCAGAATATCCTGTCAGTAAAAAAGAAGCATATATATGCTAGTTCAAGGTTCATATAATCATGTACTAAAAGCATTATGTAAGAAGTACTGTAGTATATTAATGAAGGTAATAAAAGAAGTAAAGGAAAGATATTTTTATGTATTGAAAAACAAATCAGAGCATAAAATACAGATGTGGGAGATAATAAAAAAAGAAACATCTAATATGTAGAAGACATTTAATATTTCACAAATGAGAATACAAGATAAACAGATAAATAATACCAAAAAAAATAGCTGATCCCTTTAATAAATATTTCATAACAGCTGCAGGCAAAATAGTAACTGACAACTCGAAAAGAAAGGCAGCTGTTAAACACTTACATGAAAGTAAACATGATTGTATACTAGAAATGAAATTACTACCTACCACTGAAAGTGAGATAAAACATGTAATTAAATAATTTAAATCAAAAAAGTCTGCAGGGTATGAAGGAATTTGAGATTGAATCTTAAAATACAGTGTACATGCAATTACTAACCCTCTTAACCCTTAAGCATGGAGTGACAAGCACTGCTCATCATAGCGAAAACATCACCTGTCGTGGAGTGACGAGCACTGCTCGTCATGGTGCACGCTCTTACTCATTCGTCTATATCTCGACAACATAGGGAGCAAATGTAACCGGGCTGCTTCGTGCTTGT
>Ga0123354_10015209_pt1 | contig 12007 bp, 7 predicted proteins | sample TergutLab28metaG_2_FD_97872 | JGI IMG/M metagenome (GOLD analysis project Ga0123354, IMG submission 97872) | Labiotermes labralis P4 segment gut microbial communities from Petit-Saut dam, French Guiana - Lab288 P4 | ecosystem: Host-associated > Arthropoda: Insects > Digestive system > Gut ... | reverse complement strand
TGTATGTATGTACGTATGTATTTATATGACTATGGACAGAGTATGCCAGAAACACCTGACAGTTTTTGAAATAATATAACATTGTAAGGAAGAGTGGAAAAGTTTTATTCACATAGGTATGCACATTCCATGCCCATGAGAATTCATGTTAATCACTACTGTTTCAATATGCTACTTTGAATATGACATCATGTCTTTCAGCACACTCCTGCATTCATGATGGAAAGGATGCCATAACATGATGTAACATTTATTTAAGGGGTGCTTGAATACACTCTGTAATTCGCAGTTTTAAATCATCAATATTGGCGAGATATGTTCCATATAACTTGCTTTTGATATAGCCCCAACAGAAGTAGTCTGGTACTACAAGATCAGGCGATCAAGCAATCAGGCACGCCAGAAACACCCAACGCTGTTCAAAATTTGAAAACCAGCTTGCTCACTGAGTGGCGCTTCCATGATGACTGTCATCATGTACAGTATTGTTTGGAGCAACTGCTCACACAACACAGATTTGATGCAAGCGCTCATGACACAGTTCCCAGGCACATTCAATTTTTGCATCACAGACATCAGCTGGCCTGCCCACTCACCTCATCTTGCAGTAGCACACTTATTACTTTGGGTCTCATAAAAAACAAGGTATAGGAAACACCCCTTGCCAATACTGATGACTTAAAACAGCGAATTCCAGAGGGTATTTAAGGACCCCTACAGAAATGCTACAAGTTGTGACATCCTTTCTATAGCAAGTGCATGACGGTATTGAACAACATGGTGGTCACCTACAAAGCATCATATTGAAACAGTGATGATTAACTTGAAGTCTAATGAGCATGGAATCTATCTACCAGCATTAATAGCATTTTTACAAATTGTGTTAAAACGTTATGTGATTTCAAAACAATTATATGTTTCTGGCACACCCTGTGTGTGTGTGTGTGTGTGTGTGTGTGTGTTCTCTATTATTATGAACAAGCATGAAATTTTGTGGGGCAGCTTATTGTAGTGTTAGTAGCACATAACATCAGTTACAGCTGTCTAGAGACAGTATACAAAATTCTGTACATAATTCTCTCTTCAGAGCATATGCCATGATCCTAATAAAATTCTGTTACTGATCTTTTATTACCATCAGAACAGTTACCTGAAAATACTATACTGTCCCAGCAGGACTACCTGTTCCTTGTCTGGGATACAGTTCCTTTCTTCATCAATTTCACAATATAATTACCTAAAACTTGAGAGAAGGATAACAATCAAATTTAAAAAATTAAATTTTAATTGTGTAACTGAAAAGACTGGATCACTACTGCAAAAGAATTCAAAACATCGTGTACATGTACACACAAAGGGACTTATCCCCACAGTATGCAAACATTTAGAAAAGCTTCTTTTCCTAAAGGACATAACACTTAAAACATTAAACCTATAACCAGTATATGGAGTTTAAGTCCTTTATTAGGTGTCAAAATTGTACATTTGGTAGATAGGTCAGATTTGTTTAAAATTAGTAATTTAGTTTATGATGGAAGGGAAAGTCTGAATAGCAGCTTACAGGGACAGAGAGTTTTATGGCGGGTATAAGCTAGCAGTTTTGATGTTTGTTTCAGTGTCAAAATTGATGGCTTAGGGAACGTTTTGGAACAATTGACATTGTAAATTTTTACAGCTTTTGGACATCTTAAATTGTGCTAGGAAGATTTACAATATTAGGCACACTTGCACTTTAACAGAAATCAGTGAGACGTGTGAAGGAGTGCACACGGGTGATGACAATGGAAACAACGTTACATAAATGGGAGCCAATGGAGTTAAAGTATTCAAAATTTTGACTTTTGGACTGATTAGGAAGCAGTGAAATTTAACATTTAGCCAATCGGGAAGAGTAAGAATATTTAAGGAGAGATGAATTTGAAGATTACGAGTTTTGAAAACTTAACGCAAGCGAGAGTCTGTTTTATACCCTGGAAGTGACAAGTTGTGTACGTGATACTGAGGCTAGTAGTGCATAAATTTTTCAAAGGTGCATCCACACATCAAACACATTTGTAAATTCCAACAATCATGAAATAATATAAATAATATTAATAGTGTCCAGTTATTTATAAAATTACTGTTCCACCACTTAGAACACTTAGAATCCCTGGGAGAAAGACATGCAAACCGACTGATGAGCTGGGGGGGTTCTAACCCTTCATCAAAAATAGCTAATGAACACAAACTTTCCAACTTCAACCAATCTAACCAACTATTCAACCACAAAGAAATAAACACAATCAATGCAAAATATTCTCATACATGTTTAGGCACTCCCAGGGTGTGCTATCATCAGGGAATCTTTGTGGTAACACAAGTGGTGCCTTTGAATTGGTCCAATGTATACAATACAGATGCACACCAAAGGTCTAATTAAACACACATCATCATCATCTCATAAAATCTTAAGATATTATAAACAATAGATTAAGAGTTTTTGAGCTCCATTTACGGTGTGTTAGGCAGACCACAATCCAGGACAGTGGACGATCAGAGCACCAACTTGTAACACAAAATGGCCCACTCTGAACATAGCATAGTCCATTTAGGGTGCATGTACATATCTCCTTCAGGACTCTACCCATACTGCATTATGAATTGGGGCTCTGGACCTACACTGTTCTGGTGATGATTGTGGACCCCCTAATACAGCATAAATGTTGTTAAAAAACTCTTAATCTATTGTTTTTAATATTTTAATATTTTATGAGATGACAATGTGTGTCTAATTAGATCTTTGGTGTGCATCTATACTATATACATTGGACCAATTTTAAGGCACCACTTGTGTTACCACAAAGATACCCTGTTGATGGCACCCTGGAAGTGCCGAAACACGTAGGAAAGAATACTGTGCATCAATTGCGTTTACTTCTTAGTGCATGAATAGCTGGTAAGATTGGTTGAATTTGCATCATGTATGGTACATGCAACATTAAGACACCCTTCGCACTTTGAACGTGTTCAGTATCCAAGGCTTTTCCTTTCTACAGTCATCTACATGTGAAAGGTTGTCAATTAAATATGAGTTACAATGAAATTACATAAAAAGACGTACACGTTTCTTGTTTGAATGTATGTCTGTTTACAGGTTGCAGCTAGATTCCTCTAATAAATTCTAGGACTTGTAGCTCTAATTTGGTTCCAAGTACACTCCTAAAAATTTGTCTGTGTTGCTGTGTTTCCTTATCATCTGGATACTGGCCACTGAAATATCTATTGACCCTGCATCTCTGTCAGTGCCAGTAGTGAATTTAGGACTGCTGTGCATTGGTTCCATATGGATGGTCATCACTGAGATACATACAGATGTATGAATGGGCAGGATATGTACACAGTGCACATGCCCTGTCAAAAACAAAACTAGATGGATATAAAGGTTTTTTTGATGGCTGGAATGAAGAGTCACAAATATGACTGAAAATTCCTTATGTATTTCACAGACAAAATTTTAATTTTGTGAATGTAACAATGACAATATGATAAAAGGCAAAAAAGGCAAGCAGATTTACACATAGGCCAGGTTCATGAAGTGGCCAAACCCACATGAATGAAAAACAGTATTCAGGTATCTTATGCACCTGTGCTGAAATGAGATTGATTCCTCTCATGCATAAAGTATTTCCTTCAAGGAATATCAAGCAGCACATTTCAAATTCTTCTGCTCCATGTAGTCCCCACAGACAGGTACTGTCAAAGAGTCCTTGAGGTACATATAAGCCTATTACAACATCATAAACACTACTACACCACACACTGATAGCTCTGATTGACTGTTGTGAGAGGGTTTTCTTCTTCCCAGACATGGCTGTGATGGCTGTCAACAGTAACGTCACTGTAAATCAACATCCCACTGTGTACAGATACTGAGGCTCCTCGAAACATGCACTGCAGAAACCAATGACCAATCACCTGTTTGTTGGGCTCACTACCTGAAGCTTTCACTGATGAAAGGAGTGCAGCAGCTGCTGCTGCAGATGCATGATCTGCCAAACAGCAGTGTGAGATTCATATATGGCATGCCCAAATCAGCATGTGCTGCTTGAGGGTGTATCAGCAACCACACTCAAGACTTGCTTTCTCAAACCTCCAAGCACAGACAGTCCTCCTCATCCACAACCAAATCTCTCAACATTCAAGACACCAGGCTCTCTTATCCACCAATTTAAGGACACAACTGTGTTGTGGTCTGAATGATACTGATTAGGAAGATGCTCTTGATATAGCTGATGAGCCATCCTACTATTTCCATCTGCTGCACCATATGTAAGGAGCATATCTGTCATTTTATGCCTCGTATACACAGCCTCTTCTTCGCTAAAGTCACTCATAAACTAATAGAAACAAATTCACACCAAAAAATGGGGGGACATGCCACGCTCTCATGTCCAACTAAACACACACATGGAGTTATGCACAGCAGTCCTAAATACACAATTACAGCTAGCAACTAAGGGGTATGGTAACAGAAAAGCATTTCATCAGCCTGTATGTGAGTGATGACCAGCTGTCTGTAGCCATGCACAGCATTCCCAACTATATGCAGTCATTAAGCCACAGGGATGGTTGCAAATCCTACAAGGATAATGGTGCTTCACAAAAGTACATACTGATGATGAGGCACTGCATAAAATTCAGATTATTTTTTGGAGTATTCCTTGAACCCATTTTAAGTCCTAGCTGACGGTCAGTGGAATTCAATGTAAATAAACGTATGAAATGGTAGGCAAGTGTATATGCACAGGAACATCAACATAACTGCTCCTTCCAGTTATAATTACAGCTACACCACATACATTTGTGGGGTTAATCAAGCAGTAGCTCTGCACTATATTTGTCTTCCCACGGTCAAATCTATCCCTTACTAATCTAACAGAGGACTCTTAGTTTCCCTCAGAAGCTCCAAGTAAATGCCATAATAGTTCCTCTAATTAAAGCCATGACCTTTCATATCCAAATCTTTCCAGTTTATTATCTGCAGGATATCCTATCATTCCAAATTAGACTCTTACTATGAAGTCTTATCAGTTCATTCATCTACCACCCATACCTTTTGTCTGCATGTTTGTATCTGTCCACACAACACTGCCTGGCTCTACCAACCAATGAATCTCAAAATACTCTAGTTATAGTATACACATCATCCACAGCAGCTATCCGGTTTATAAATGTGAACAATATTATATCTAGTACGAGTTTCTTCAAATCTTCCAGCCTTCTGTCCATTTCAGCAAGGATTTAGAATCCACTTCTGAGGTGGAAGTCATCCACAGGGCAGCAATGCGGTGATAACATCAATTATCAGTGGAAGAAACCTACAGTTGAACATGTACTCTAACCTTGGGGAAGAGGATGTGTGGGCTGGTATTACCACAGTTTGAACTGGGTACAGGAGAGGTTTCAATTGTGAGCAAAAAGAATACACACCAAAACAATCTGACCTGGGAACAAATTCAGAACATGAGACCACAGGATATAAAAGGCATTCAGTGTCCAAATTTCCTATAGCAAATCCCTAAATTTAAAACTCAATTTACCTATGAATCTCTGTTATAGGTAATGCCTAACCAACAAGCAGTTCTTGGGGGGGAAGCAAAGTTCATTCAAAACTGGTATTCATTCCTTTCAGGTTTTATTGTAATATATAAAGCAATAAATACAGACTTCCACATTTGAGCTAACTCATCAGTCTCATTACTCAAGTATTACTCAGACAGTTGGCACTCCTTCATATCACACATGACACAAGTACTAAAGTCTGCATGCAGAGAAGGAGGGTGATGTAAAGTGCACAGCGAACATTCTGAAGAGTACTAGAGACTGCCTGCTAGAAATGGGGATGCAGAAGGGCTTCACGCCGCCGCTTTGGCACCCTGCGCCCCACATGCAGGACCACCTGACCAGCTCGTATCTCCTTGAACACAGCAATTGCCTCCTGGTGGCTAAGCCCATGCAGCGCCTTGCCATTCACTGCCAGGATCTCATCCCCTAGAAGAAAAAATATGATGTCACATTGGGCTCCTCCTTGAGAATGCAAACACTAACTCTGCCAAGACTGTCCCCATCTTATGAGGAACATGAAGGTTTATTACTGTCTGAAAAGTAGCATGAAACTTGCCCTATCTGAAGCCACATTACATCAGTTTCCATCCCAGACACTCTCTCAAATATCTGTTTTAATGTTACCTTATATAAGAGCGTTTCCCAAACTATTTTCAGTCATGGAACAATTTGTGACTCAGTAAATGTTATGGAACACATACGTTTTATTATCCCTTATTTACCAAATAGTCAGAGATCTGTTACTCAGCAAATGGAAGGTTCTTATAAAAACTTTTAATGAACGGCATCTTAACTATGATCAAATACGCTAAATACAAATTTAATAATAAAAAAAAAAAAAATGTGATTTTTTTTGTTTCTGTATTTTTTATGGAACACCTATTTACATCTTGTGGAATACTAGTGTCTGGGGAAATGCTGTTCTAGACTACACCTTTGTCTGCACCTTTTCTGGGCAATATTTTGTAAGCATTTTTCATGTCCCCCCATGCAAGCTATATGTCATGCTCATCTACTAGTATGCAAAGAGTATGAATTACAGGTAAGTCAGCTGGCTCAAGCAGAAAAGTTTCTCACTTATTTTGGGGAGGTTCCCAGTTTAATCACAGCTGGGCCACCATCTTAACTGAGGTTTTCTCTGGTTACTCTCTCTCCCTCCAAGTGAATGCTAGGAACCTCATTTAGGTTATGACTCATTTCTTCTACTCACTTTCCCACTTATCATTCATGAATCACCCTGCCATTTGTTGCTATATTTTCAGATACTGACGGTATCAAAGCCACAAGCAACAAGTCAATATGTGTTCCACTAGCAAGGCTGTGTCACCCAAAATTAGATTAGCCAAATAACTTCTGAAGCCGCACTTGTTTTTGTTCCAGTTATGTTATTCCCCCTACAGAAATGAGACCATTTGCACATCAACCTTGTATCAACCCAACATGCACTTCTAACATTTTCAATGTGCCCTCAATTTTGAGCATGTTGTGCTAAAAACATTTTGACCTTAAGCCATACTTCAGCACCAATCAGTAAGGGTGTATTACTGCCATGGTTTCTTTTATTAAATGTAACCAATGAGGAATATGTAATGTACTCTTAAAACAACTGGCCAGCCAATAGCAGATGGACCTGTTCTGTTGCTTAACTGATCACAGAAGTTAAAGTTACATTTGTCTACTATGTAACTTCTGGAAAACAAAAGAGGAAATAGGTGTGAGTTCTTGCACAATTGTCAGTCACCTGCTCTGCATCTGGTATTGAGGGCAGTTATCTTTCTTTCATTACTGAAGGCAGACAAAAAGCATGCATTACACATAAACAGAAAGATGCAGGCATAGAAGCACTTACAAACACTTTTTACTCATTCAGTTGTAAGTCGCCTACTGTGAGAAAGTGCACCTGCCAATAATACCATCCTAAAGATCTATCACCATGTGAGTGTTCTGTACATCAGCAATTCCTTTCATTTTGATAATAATCAGAGAGGGGTCCATTAAATACCATAGGTTCAACAACACCTACTTCCTTGTTTGCAAGAGTGCTTCCCTGTTATGACCTTCATGAAGCAATCTGCATGCTTGCCCATTGTTTTAACTAAGTTGTGTGCACTGACATCTCACCCACTCCATTTGCACCAATTAGTCAATTTGGTGCTCATTCCTGTTGTAGGAATTGTAGGGCAGCACATAACAAATTTTCTTTGAATCTAGGACCAAAATATTTGAGAACCAGCCTTTTCTTTTTTATGTAGACTTTATCTGCCATGACTAATGAAACGTAAACCTTGCTTATCACTACTATACACACTGTGTGCACATGCACAAATGTTTTTGTGTGTATGTCTGTGTGTCTAATATATCATAAGATATTCTGACACACAGAGCATATTCTTCCAAAATGATATCACTTGTTTGCAACACTTATCTGAATCACTCAGAAAAGTAAAAAAAATTAAAATGCAAAACTAAAACCCCTTAGGATTACAACAAAATAAGAATGCTCATTAAAACTTCTTATCCAGCATTAAAATACAAGCAAAACTAAGCTAATAGGTATGTGTATCAACCACAATAAGAAACATCCCATACACCAGTATGATATTAAACTTTACTACTAACAGTCACTACAATGGTGGGAACCTACCCTTCCTCACTCATGCCAAAACCAAAAATAAGAATGTGTAACATCATTCACTGGAGGGCACGATTAATGCTGGATTACTGCTGTTAACTACTAGGATGACAATTAAGACCAAATTCTTATGTGAGTCAGTGAATGAAAGCTTATGGGATAGCCAGAAAGCAGTGGCAAACTGAGCTGTATATAATTACACAGAAATGCCCAGAGCCTGCTGTTTTGGAGGAAAAAGAAGTCTCTTCTAACAAGTATATGGTCACATGAAACCACATGCTCCCCCCTTCCAAAGTCCTGCTCCATTAATATTTCACTCAAACTATCATTCCCATCATGGTAAAATGCTTAGAGTTCCTTCCGTGAATTTTCCAATTACAGTAACTTCTCCTGGCATCAGACTACTGGTTGATGGCAGTGAAAGAGCCTAGTATTGCTGAAATTCTTGATAAAACTGGATTTTCCAACCAAATAAACAGTTAACTTAAAACACAAACTTCCAAAATTCTAGGCACCATGACAATCTGGCATCCAGGATTTGTCAAGGTCTTTTGTAAGTTGAGGATAAGAGGAAATTTGCATCAACCAGCAGTGGGACTTGAATGTTGGCTCACTGTGTGACCCGTGGCAGAACACAGAAATAACCATACTCCCACAACTGCTCTCTTCTAATCCATTACACAGCAAGTAGTGGTAATTTCTTACGACATTTCGGGACAAACTATCAGTAAGGAATTACCACTACTAGCTGTGTAATAACCCAGAAGAGCACAGATCTCATCAACTTTACAGAAGAAGCATGAAATCATGCACAATTGTATCCCAGTGCTTTGATCATTAGATCATCTTCAAGGGGAATGCTGAAAATACAGAAGGTTATAACATTAATGAACAGCAACAATCAATGGGACACAACTGAGTAACATTTAGCACTGCATTTCACGTGTGTGTGTGTGTGTGTGTGTGTGTGCATGCATGTTACATGAGATTCAGGCATCCAACAGGATATTCTAGGAATGTAAATACTGAAATGGGGAGGGGAATGCTAGTGGCATAATTAAAGTTATACTGGTATAGTATTTAGATAGGGACTGTCTCACCCTCCTTAAGCCTGCCACTGTCTGCTGCCTGGCCATGTGGGAACACCGTCTTTACATAGATGCCCATGTTTCCCTTGGGGGAGTCATGACCACCAACAATACTGAAGCCCAGCCCTTTGTGGCCAGGCCCCTTGGTGAATGAAACTGACAAAATTGTAAATGCTGCACCACATCCAGCACCATTCCGTGGCAGTGTACAGAACTTGCTCGCTTCATCACCTTCTTCCTCTTCTTCATCATCATGTTCTTCATCTGCTGAAGAATCCACTGGCTCTTTACATTCTGCTACCTGGCAACAACGAAACACAATTAGCCTTAGAGTTCCCCAGAATGACAACACTTCCTCCATATCACCCTGAAGTGTTATTCTGCAGGTGAGTTCATGCCCTCAGAATATAAAATGTTACTCTTGTGAAGGTTATGTTTCATATTCAGGGTGTGTGTCATTCAAATCTATGACAGGACTAACCTTTTGTCCCTCTTCAATGTCTGGCCAGTACAGGTACACTGAAATAGGTCAAGTTATTCTCCCTCCAAATCCTTAGATACACATTAGTCACAATCACCACTCCAATCACCACCACCACCCCCACATTCTTCTAAACTTCCCCTAAAATACAATTATACAAGATTCTGATGATGGTAAATCACTTTTCACATTATCTAATTCACAGGCTTGATGTTGCCCCATGTTGAAAGGTAACTAGCAATTCACACTACACTACAATCTGGTGGCCAATCCTGTCCCCCAAATCTAGCGTTTTATTCAATTTTATTATTTTTTAGGACAGGACATTGGACAAAGTCCATGAAGAAAGTGATTCCAAATCATTCTACAATACAGTACGCAGCCCTCATGGTGGCACTAAATATGCTGATCATATCATCAAAAGCATCAGCAGGATTTTTTTGAAGGTGCTGTACATTCTCTATATGTAAAGAGATCTGAGTTTTTGATGATCATTGCTGTGCAAGGCAGTAATGTAGCTGTCATTTAATTAAAATCCTTAATTAATCCTTAGGCTAAAACTGCAGGAAATGTACAAAAGTTTTGTAGATTTTTTATTTTCTGTTTTAATATGGCTTTTTAATTTATCACATTCTTTCACGTTCTTTGGGTTACATTTTTTTTATCACTGTATATATGTTTGTATGTTTTGTATGCTTTTGTTTAATTTTGTAAATTATGTATTTTCATTATTTTTATGTATTCTTATTGTTATGTATGTTCTGTTCTGTATATTCTGTTTTCATTGTGCTGTTCTATGTATTGTTTGTGTGTAAATGTGTACTGTACTACTGCCACCGGGTGTCAACTCAATTGCAGTTAACAAATATATTAGTATTAAATAATTAAATGTCAAAACCCCATGGTGGTGCAAGTACACCACCTTACACCTTTCTGTCTGTGACCCCTGCCCATCATGATTTTGCACCAGTGCTCCAGGTTGGTATGATCAGTCATGAACGCATGTGACACTTTACAGAGTGGAGTTGTCAAATTCGCACATCCCTCTGTTAGGTCGTTACTTGGTAGTATCACATTCGGTCAGGGCCAAATTTTGTGGCACAGCACATGAACATGCTAGAGCAATGTTGCAATATTATCAAACTACATCAGATCAACAAACCTCTCATTCTATCCTGTGACACAAAACAGGCTGTTTATTCTGTGTGGCTGACTGACTCACTAAGCAAGGAGGTAACTTACTAACCAAATAACTAATTTCATACAGCAGTCTTTCTTGAGCAGCTAGCAGTTCCTCTGGAAGTCAAAAACTTTCCCTTTCTTCTATGGATCATGACTGTGTCCAGAACAGCCTAACACTTGTCCCAGTCCTAAGCCAGCAGAACTCAGTCAACACCATCCCATTCTATATCTTAAAGATCAATTTTAATATTGTCCTACATCTATTCTTAGGTCTTGAAAGTGTTCTCGTCTCTCCAGGCTTCACCATCAAAACCCTGTGCATGTTACTCTTCTCCCCAATAGGTGCCACATGCCCTGCCCATTTCATCCTACTTGATTTGATCACCCTACTTATATACATCTGGGGAGGGGTAAAATCATGAAGCTCCTCAGTATCCAATTTTCTCCATTCCTATGTTACTTCCTCCCTCTTAGATACACACATCTTCTTCAGCACTCTGTACTCAAACACACTTAGCTTACATTCAGAATGAGTTTCACATCCAAAAACAACAACCAAACTGGGAGACAAAATATTCTGGACAGAATTAAAGCTGGCAGTCACTAGACTTAATGTACTCTTCATCTCCTCATGGATGACATTTTGATTTCATTGCATTCTCTACTATTTAAACTTTGTCACATTTTGAAAGAACTTATTAGCTATGGCTACGTGTGATTTTGTCCTGCATGACACATGAATATAAACTAAACTAGCCCCTACACAGTCAGTATTACTGCACGATATTATTGCCTTGAAAAATTAATTGATTAAAATGGGCAGGACATGCTATTCGTATGGAGGAACAGAGCCCTACAAGAAGAGTTCTCATTGCAGTGGTAGAAGGAAGAAGACAAAGGGGCAGGCCGAAACTAAGATGGGAAGATGGTGTGATGGAAGATGCCAGGAAGTTGGGGGAGAGAAATTGGAGGAATGCTGCAAGGAATAGGGACAGCTGGCAGAAGCTTCTGAGGAAGGCC
>Ga0123354_10015208_pt1 | contig 12007 bp, 4 predicted proteins | sample TergutLab28metaG_2_FD_97872 | JGI IMG/M metagenome (GOLD analysis project Ga0123354, IMG submission 97872) | Labiotermes labralis P4 segment gut microbial communities from Petit-Saut dam, French Guiana - Lab288 P4 | ecosystem: Host-associated > Arthropoda: Insects > Digestive system > Gut ... | reverse complement strand
TTGAGTCTAGATAATAAGTAATTAACTATTCCCTAGAGAATTTGTAATAAGTATGTTCCAATGTGATTTCATTGTAAGAATATATGTATATAATATCGTTGTAATATTATTATGTAAACATGAAGACTATTTCCACATCTTGTAAGATTTATGGAATGTGAATAAACATACATACATACATACATACATACATAGTTGTCAACAGTAGACTGCACATGTGTACTATGGTGTTGCACTTTAATTGGTAATTATTTTCAGTGTTCGTAACAAAAACTTGCAAAAATGCAATACTAGCATCATCACTTCTTGTCAGCTCGACACTTTTCACTCCGTAAGAAGCACTTAATGCAGGGGCTCAGAAATTTTCCAAAAACTAGGAGCCACCTCCCAATTCTAGGGCCCAGAAGATGGCATGGCGAAATTTCCATAGTGAGGAATTTGTTATGTAACGCTCGGTGTGTGTGTACTGATGAAGCGTACATACTGTAAGAAAAAACGCAGAAGCCTTAGTAGTTACTACTAGTAAGGAGACTGGACTAGAAGTAAGTGCTGATAAGACTGAGTACATGATCATGTCTCGAGATCAGAATACATGACAAAATCACAATATAAAGTTTTAAAATAGCTCCTTTGAAAGGGTGGAAGAGTTCAAATATTTGGGAACAACCTTAACGAATCAAAATTCAATTCAAGAAGAAATTAAGAGCAGATTTAAGTTAGATAATGCTTGCTATCATTCGCTGTAGAATCTTCTTGCAGTTCGCTATCCGAAAATTTAAAGATCAAGATAAACGTAATTATAATTTTGCCTGTTTTGCATGGTTGTGAAACGTGATCGCTCATATTGAGGGAGGAACGTAGGTTGAGGGTGTTTGAGGAGAATATTTTGGTCTAGGAGGGGCGAGGTAACAGGGGAGTGGAGAAAACTACATAATGAGCTTAATGATCTGTACTCCTCACCCAATATTGTTTAGGTTATAAAATCTAGAATGAGATAGGTGTGGCGTGTAGCATGTAAAAGGGCGAGGAGAGGCGTATACACGGTTTTGGTGGGGAAACCTGAGGGAAAGAGCCACTTGGAAGACCCAGACGTAGATGGGTGGATAATATTAAGATGAATCTTCAGGAAGTGGGTTGTGGGGGTATGGACTGGATTGAGCTGGCTTAGTATAGGGACAGGTGGCAGGCTCTTGTATACACGGTAATGAACTTTCAGATTCCATAAAATGCCAGGAATTTCTTGACTAGCTGAAAACCAGTTAGCTTCTCAAAAATGACCTTGCTGCATAAAGTAAGTAAGTATGTAGGAATGTGTGTGTGAACTGATACATGCTCTTGTATGTAAAACACTGTACTAACTGTTCCGAAAATATTGTGTGCCACTGTACAGAATTCATTCCATGAAATTTATTGGGTAATTTCACTTAAATAGGTCAGCTTAACCCCAATTTTGGTTACAATCCTACAACAATAAAGTACACTACACATGAAAACATACCCTTCCATGTTAATATCTCAAACGTTGTTAAATATTTATTGGATTAAAAACATTTTTTAAAATCTAGCAAAAAATGTCTACTGGATACAGAAATTGTATGCACAGTACACTTCCTGAAGTCTTCCAGTTATTTAGATAAAGCAAGCACATCACTGTGCCATCTCACCAGGTGACTAGATCTCCACCATGTTTTGCTACCTTCATATTGTTTATAAGCACTCATACTGCTCACACTCCTGATGAGGTACCATGGTTAACAGTTGTAATTTCTCCAGTTATCACACAACTGATATCAGTAATGCAAAACAACTATCCAGTAACTAAAACTCATTCAAGACAAAACTATATCCCCATTCAACCATCATCTGTGACTGCAGATAGCAGAATCACTGCAACATGTCTCTCAGATTTTTCACCAGTTTGTGGAAGAAATACATGATAATACTCTACTGTCTTATCTTGAATCAATGTGGAATATGTGAATTTAACAGCTGGCAGGACCAAAAATGACTTCATTCATGCATTTGCCCTTTTTGTGTGTGTGTGTGTGTGTGTGTGTGTGTGTAAAACATTCTTCCAACCCTACACTGCTTCACGGCATTGTTGTACAAGTACAACTTAATGTTACACACTCCTACCTTCTTCATGAGTACATATGAGCACTCACACTTAGTGACAAATTTTTCATTTCCTGTTTAAGATTTGCCAGAGTCAAAACTGGAACTGTCTGCACATTTCCTGGCAGTAGTGCACACTGTGCATAATTCTCAAAAAAGTAAAATATACTTTCCCCCTGGTCTTCTCTCCAGAAGGAACATTTCTCTACTTATAATTTCTTCTATATGTCATGCTATTTGGAAGGTCCAGGATGGTATAGATACCTGTGACTATTGTATATATGGATACTGTACATTCCATACTGTTCATTTTCTGCTAATTGAAACACTTTATTGAAAGTTATGTCCAAAAGCCTGGAAGATTCAGTCTGCTCGCTGCACTACAGTGTCATAGTCGCATTTACTTTATCAGTTTCCTGATTACATATGCATCTACAGCAGGAACAGAAACCATTCTTGCCAAGTCACAACACACAGCAACCAACATGGAGTGTACATTAAATGAGCAGAATGAGGAAACATGACTTTCATATCTCACTGTCAGCTTGTTTATAATCATCACTTTGTATCTAAGAATATTATAGATAAATGGTTTTACATTACAGCTCACTTTTATTTTAGTGTAGTATACAAATTCACAAATAAATCATCTTTCCATTCTGATATAAATTAACAGTAACATATATCATAACATACTAGGAATGCACATTCCAGAATATTCATGGTATATTACAATGCAACATAATTCAAGCACGTTTTGCAGCAGGTGGAGTCTGCTTCAGCTGCAAAATTATGGACCTCATTCGAGAGACATCCTTGCTGGCCTTACTTGATTTTGGATTGAAGTCACACAATTTGGCAATCCGTTCCCACTCTGTACCAGGCTCTATTTCATCTGATTCAGCCACAAACTGCTTTTCAGCATTTCTGCATAACACAAAAGAAAACATGTTACAAACAGGCTCACATTAACCACTGACAAGTAGTTTGTGATACTGTACACACCAGCACCTGTTGTTAGTTTCAGTGTGTCTGTCCATCCATGTATAATAATTCTCATTTAAATGTGGATGCTAATAAAAACAGCCCTCATTTTAAATCTGATGCAAAGTAACTCTATAATGAGTAACACAGCCACAGACTGAGACTGAACTTGCTGTCAGTTACTGGCATGCTACATGAACAACTAAACATGCTGACACTACCACTGCCCACTACATACTAACAAGATCTTCACGTGGAAACATATAGTAATAAAATGATGCATTTCAAGATAAAGGCAGGTATAAGACATAAACTAAAACATCCAAACATCCAAACATCTTTATACTGCCAACTTCACCATTCTAGCATTATATACTATATATATATATACACACACACACACACACAATACCATCAGTTTCCACACTATGTCACATAGCCGACACCTCAACTCTAATATTTATGTATATAAGTTTTATTTGAATCAGTACAACCAGTTTTTACAAGTATATACAATTGTATATGGTAACAATTACTGTAAACTTGTGGGATCCTGAAGTGCATACTCTTATATTGCATTTTCCCTTACTTTAAAATCTAAATAAAGAAAGGTAGTTGTGTTCAATGAATAATAAACAGTCTGCTATTGAATATCTTCATTTCTACTATTCACACTCTTAAATGTGTGTGTTCTTTATGATTACTGGGATGTAATTCTGTGAAGCCTGGTAAACAAGTATGGAGGAGGCCTGCTGCCACCATCTTCAGGGTCAAAGAACACCCATCTTTCAAAAATGAAGATGGAAATACATTCCTCAAGAACATGGGTGTCCAGTCAATTTTGACAAAGGTTCACAAATGTTATCATGGGCTGGTTTGTGGGCTGCACACATAAATATCATAAGTGCTATACTGAACCTCTTAAGTTTTTGTATAATTTTTTATAGTCTACATACAGTATGTAGTTTACAAATGTGGCTGCAGGATGGACACCTATCTTCCAAAACATCCTTGCTCATTCATTTTCACCCCAAAAAGGTAATAACGTTCAGTCACCACAGCAAAAACCTCAATCTCATATTTGTTCTCAAAGCTTTGCCTCCAAGTTACTTCATTTCATACAAGGTATGTCTCAAAAACCGGATATATTAAATGTTCACCTTCAGCTTCATTCTCTGTAGCAAGAGCATCAGTAACAATTTGAGATGTTATAGGAATGTGAGAATGTAGCAGTCCAGTCCAATATGCTGCTCAGGACTATGAACTGTCACAACAAAATAAGCATCGCTTGCAAATCTATTCTAAACAAATACACAAAAAGTAAAAATAATCTGAAATGCAGTGAAGTTTTCAGTACCTAATCCCCATGAATTTCATAGTTTGGAAGATGCACAAGGCAGACACTGAAATCTATAAACAACGGAAACTAGTTGGACTGATGCAAGAATGTAACAACACATGAACTCCTACAAGGGAAGTTTCACAAACATCTGGGGCAACAAGACAATACAGCTGACAAACTAGTATAATACATACAAAATTAATCAGCATATAGTGCCAAAACACTAGATAACATAAGTCTTCTTTCATGAATCAGTACAAGAATGCAGCATATGCCCACTCACCCCACCCCATCCTCAATGTCATGTATTTCCCATAGATTTGATCTTTTCCCTTTCCCAGATAATTACAGTTAAAAACACAGTCAAAGGTCCATTTAAGGATTTATTGGAAAACAGTGGATATGAACACTTCAATGGGTAAAATCTCATATGGAAGTAATTTATCACTCACACTGACAATGAGGCACTAAAATGTGAATGGTAAATGAGGGAATGAGATCATTAAGTGGAGGTTTGTGCATTTCTGCAAGGCTACAGAATAAATACGTTAGAGGTAAGGTTAAAAAATTCCCAGAGTATACGCTGTGTACCACATCCAATGTGAATTAAGGGCATACTACAGGAAGAAGGATCATGTAACTCAACATACAGACTTCTCTGCTAATCGTGCATGCTCTTCTGTTGAAACATCACAGCCTTAAATATACTTAAACTCGACATTCAGATCAGAATGACACTTACTTGGCAGCTTCTCTGTGGTAGCAAGGGAAAACAGAAAACGCATTATTGTAGCACACTGCACACAGTAAACACTGGATATTTTAAATTCATTATCAAATGGAAATTACATCTATTACACATCATGCCTTTGCAAGAATTGTAACCCACATCAAAAAAGTAATATTTTACAGGAACTGAAGAACAAAACTGGGAAGAGATAACAGATTCAATGTGACCTGAAAGACAGCAGGTTTGGTTATGTAACTTCACAGATTCATACTTGAAAGAGGCCTCGAAAACTCTGCATCATGGCTTACTAAAATATGCTTGTCAAGTACAGCAGGAAAGTTTTAAAAATACTTTGAGTAGTGTCACTTTTTGAGTATAATACGTGAAAATTTTTCATACTCGTGAGACAATAAGAAAACATGACAGGAAAGTAACAAAAAAGAAAATTTTTTCACAACAGTATTTTTCATGAATGCAATACTTGTAATAAGGGTGAGAGCATACTAACAAAAAATTAAATTGGAAGCATTACAGAATTTCAAGCAATTCAGAAGTTACAACTACAAAAAAATTGTAACTTGAGGCACAGTTGGAGCAGTTCTCTCTTAAGACAGCACTGAGGTGACACTTGTCCTGATACACAGTGTTCAGTTATCAGCTAAGGAGAAAAATGACACTAGAGACCTCTACCTGAATCTTCTGCATTTACACGTGCGACACTTTTCTTTAAAAAAAACTATAGCTCCTGTGGTGCAGGGCACTGACAGAATGGAAAATTTAAACTGACTTGTTTCACTTCTCTTGCAAAGGTGTGACACATAAATATTCAGAATTAAAAAAAAAAATCACTATACCTATTTGCTGTTTTTGTCTTAGCAATTTGCTCCTCATGATGGCGATACCATTCATCCAGTTCCTTTTTGGCTCCTTCCCGTAACTCCTCTTTTCTTTTCTCCTCATTTGCGTCTGAAATGTCAATATTAATAGCAAGTGCCTTTTACTCAAGTGCAATTCCCAACCTCATGGTAAACTCAGTTTAAATGGACAAGCTATGATGACGCATGGTATAATGATGATATGTGCTGGGCTAAATGAATACACACACTTTTCTCAATGGCTGTCACAATACAAATTCTACTACTGGACTTTATATAACAGCAACCAACATGCATGACCAGACTCTGAAGTAAGCACAAGTGTTCTGTAATAAGTAACACGGCAGATATGTGAACTATCTTAAACAATAATTGTTGCTGGTTCATATACTTCTGAATTCAACAATTGTTCTCCATTTGTAAACATCAGGACCGGTTAGTTAATGGGTTTACACTTGACTCAATGGCAATGGTTGTACGCACATATCAGCACATTACACAATAAACTACAACCAGAAATAAAACTTCAACTAAACTTTGGAAGTGGCACTTCTTTGTTGTGGTGACATCATGTTCCTGACTCAGCAACCTTAACTTACAATAAAATGTCTAGTCAACACCAGTTATATCCTTGATGACCTTCCTAATCACTGCAACTGCATGAGAATTATTTTTTTTGTAATATTCTACACCCACCTTTCTCTTCTAATCGTTTCTTTTGCTCTTCACGCCATTTTTTAATCTTCTCAGGTTCCTCCCTGGTAACAGGCCTTGTGGGTGCAGGTGATGCATATAACTCTGTAACACAGGAGGATCAAAATTACTGGAACAGTATGAACAAAATAAAATCTGAAGTTTACAACTGACGTTTCTTTTCACTCAAGGGTAAGAGAGTTAAGATGCCCTATTAAACAAACATGCTGCAATGTGAAGCATGGCAGTATTTACTGGTATGCAAAAACCAAAGAACATAAAGGTATTCTTCACTACTTTATCAATGAAATGTAGATTGCTCTCACATTTGTCATACATTCTATAAAACTTCAGAGGCATCCCTGAAATTTATAATTCCCTTTTAATATTTCCTGGAGGACCACATATTGAAACTCTGAACAAGGCTTCGTATGACAGAAATTTAATACAACACAAGGGAATAACTGGATGAAGAACACTTTAAATCAAGAAATATTAAATATGGATTCTACTGCACTTCTGTGAGATGCTAGGTTCTCACAGAAGTGAACATAAAGATCACTGCCTTGTGGAATGTGATATCATGAAGTCTGTTAAATGGGTTCCCCAGAAGTATGGGTACTTCTTTGCCAGACTACACAGACAGCATCAGATCCTACAGGACAGTAATTTTCAAATGGGCCTAACTAGGACCAGGAAGAAAAACAAAAAGATTAATGAATTAGAATGTCAAATTTTCCCATTCCAAAATTTCCCACAAGCCAAAAACTATCTCAAAAATACTCAATACAGGTTTCAGAAGTTAGTGAAACACTCCAGTGTCTTCACATACATTCTACTCTCATGTCAATTACAAACACCACACAGTAATTCTGCAAATACACATTTTATATCTGGGGGCAGGCCATACCAAAAGTCATGAATATAATCAAATTACCCATGTCCTGAATATACAAAAACATATGCATGTAAGGACAGTAACAATATATAACATTTCCAATATAAACACAGACCAACTGGGCTCCCCCCACTGGTGTTCCACTGTAACAAACTGGTCATTACCAATTAGCAGTTCTGCCAATGCACAATGAAAGAATTCTTCACAAAGACCAATTGCCTGCCACTATTTAAATGCTGTATCTGAATATACCCACACTGATGCCAACAATGTCAGAAAGCACTAAGATGAAAACTCAGTACATAAAAGCAATGCTGCAGTTGGCGGAATTGAAGCATATGAATGCAATAAGCAGAAATCTGAGGCACACTTTATTAAGAAGCAACAGGTGAGAGTTTGGAAATCCACAGCTCAGCCCAGCACAAGCTATCATGCCACAAAGAAGAAGATAAAAACCTTGGGATATTGGTAAGTTTGTCTCCACTGTGTTCACTGCTTGCTCACAAACACAAAGAAATATTTACATGTGTTACCACAGCTCATTTATCATATCACCAAAGGTATTATGTTGAACATGTGATTAGCTAATAACACACATTCCAATACACAAACCCACAAACCAAGGGATAAAGCATGGAATGCCATCAAACCACATCTCCGTGACAGAAGGGGGCCAGCAAATGCCAGCCAAGTTACACGGGCCATCTTTCTGGATGACAGAAAATTCATACATCCTTGTCCCAAAGAGAGACAATTAACACAGACCACCATTTTCTGACACCTAAGAAGCTACAGTGTGTATTTCATCAATTATCATCCCTTAATACAAAAATGCACAACCTAATGTCATGCACTGCATATTCGTGACATTCACAAAGAATGCTGGAAAATGCCCCCAAATTTGGACTTGGGCCCCATCACATCTTCGAACCCTTGAAAGATCATATGACAAAGCAGTTCAGGAAGGGCATGAACATGCTTCCATTACATGGGAATTTTTAAGCTCATGATACAATGTTCAGAACATCCTTGTGATTTTGTTTCATGGGACAAGTCCAGGCTCCACCGATGGTAAATTTAGGTATCATCATCCTGTTGAATTTTTTCAATCCACTTTTCTGTAGTTATCTGATCAATACAACACCTATGTGCTCTAATATTCATTTATTCATCACATATGCGACATGTTTTGTACACAACAGCAGTAATTTTGTCATACATGTACACCTGTCTTATTGTATAATGAATACTGCTTTTGGTATAACCTAACACACGGACAATATCTGAACTCAGGATGTATTTATGTCAATTAGAGGCAAATGTCACCTTCAGTAAAACCAGGCACAATAAAGTCAATGTTTCTGACTTAATAAAGTTCTTAGCATTAGAATAATTAATAAACGCTCAAACTATGGAAGCCCAACTTGTAGTTACAATTTTGAGCAAAAAACACAGTAAAAGAAAAGGTGTGAACATGTGAGTTACAGAATATTTCTTGTAGAAGATATTTTTCTGTTACTGAAAATTTCACATTATTTACTACTGTTTAAATAAGCCCATATATGCCTTACTTACTTACTCCATGGTGCAGAGTCCTTCTTGAGCAGCTAACTGGTTTGCAGCTAGTCAAGAAACTCCCCGCATTTCACGGAACCCGAAGGCTCATTACCGCACTCACAAGCGTCCACCACCTGTCTCTATCCTGGGCCATCCCAATCCAGTCCATATACCCACATCCCACCTCCTGGAGATCCATCCTAATATCATCCTCCCATCTGCGCCTAGGCCTCCCCAGTGGTCTCTTTCCCTCCGGTTTCCCCACCAAGATCCTATACACCCCCTTCTCCTCACCCATATGCGCCACATGCCCAGACCATCTCATTCTTCTCGATTTTATCACCCGCACAATATTGGGTGAGGAGTACAAATCATGCAGCTCCTCGTTATGCAAACTCCTCCATTCCCCCGTTACCTCGTCCTTCATAGGTCCAAATATTCTCCTCAACACCATGTTCTCAAACACCCTCAGCTTCCTTTCCTCCCGCAATGTCAGCGACCAAGTTTCACACCCATACACCAAATATGCCTTACTTACAAATAAATGTTTCCACACACATTTGTAATTAATTATGGTCCCATGATTCTTACTGTCAAATTATTATTAAAAATGTGCCACTGCCATTCATGGCTGTCATACAGCCAAAATGAAACACTAACAAAACTGAATGCTTGTCTGTCCCAAAGTAACTTACTTGGCTGTGGTTCTGAAGTTTCCTCCTGTGGCAGAGCTGCATGTACATATAAACAATTTTGTCTACAGTCCAGTTTTGTAATAAAACAGAAAAAGCGTGTTCAGAAGCATAAGAGTAACAACAGTTTTACATATCATGACTGCAGCCAAAGTGACTTACCATTCTCTGTCTCTCTCACTCCCGATTCTTCAGGAGTGCCATCCTCTGGACAAAAATAATGCAACAATAAGCAAACACAAATACAGAATAGCAGCATGCCAGAAACACAAGTTTATTTCAAAAACTTACATTAGTATATATTCTTTGATGTTATGTAGTGTTTTAAGACACAAAAAGCATCACTAGATTGTCATTAATGCATGCACTAATACTCCAGATACTCTGTAATACATATAACAAAAACTATTATAGGACATTTCAGTAATTTTCTTAAGAATCTATAAAATTGCTAACAATTTTATGTCCATGCTTCTATAGCGGAATTATAAAGTGCATTACGTATGGTGTAGGATTCATAAGAATTATACTTTTACATGAAAAACTTCCTCTACTTATATATTCAGTCACAGTGACACCCACCATGAATATTACAAAACTGAATGCATAAATTATCTGAATGCAAGCAAAAGCACTGTCATCATGATTCACATCCCATTGTATCAAAATCCATTATCTTTGATAATATATGAGATGAAAATGAGTACAATTTTCCCAGCAATGAATGCAACATTATTTATAACGTAACAGAATCAAACAAAGCAAGGATAGCAAAATGAAACTGTTCAAAGTCATGACAATCTACAGCATTCTACAGATCTCAACCTTATACTACTGCAACAATATGGGCACACTAAACAATACAAGCATCAAACATGATCTCTTTGATATCTGTAAAAGGAGGGGATAACATCCAATTGTGTTTGATGTTAGTGTTGTCAGGTAAGTACTCTCTAGCTTAGACCAGAAATAGAGGAATATACTATTGAACACAACTCTGTTTATGTTGTTATTTAATACGTTATATACTATATCAATTGATCTTTATGGATGCCATCCCATTGTGCTAATTAATGACAGGCTATATGTTCAGTGTAATGCAACACAAATACTACATATCTGATCTCATGACTTACTACAGTATATACTACATGTTTCAGTCTATGCTAAGACCATCCTTGGGTACACCAATACAAAGCTTTACGTAAGGAAGATATCTAGCAAGTAGTGAGTAAAGGGGCCCGGTTTTACAAATGTCGTGATTTACAAAGTTTGAATATAAGAATAAAATATGTGTGAAAAGGAATATATTAAAAAAAAAATTAAATTATTATTATTATTATATTATTATTGCTTCCATTTTCTTGAGGGAAGCATTGTGTTGAATGTGAGATATCTTTTTTTTCTCATGCTACTTAACCTCAAAGTAAGTTGGTTTCTATGTGTATATAGTATGGCCTTTCTGTTGTGGGTTGGAATTATAAGATCTATAACTCAGCATGTCCTTCGTCTTTCAATTATGACCCACAAAGAAAGGATATAAGATATACATATAGAAACCAACTTCATCATCATCATCATTGGCACAACAGCCCCTTTTGAGCCAAGGCCTTCTTCAGAAGCTTCTGTCAGCTGTCCCTATTCCTTGCAGCATTCCTCCAATTTCTCTCCCCCAACTTCCTGGCATCTTCCATCACACCATCTTCCTATCTTAGTTTTGGCCTGCCCCTTTGTCTTCTTCCTTCAACCACTGCAACAAGAACTCTTCTCGTAGGGCTCTGTTCCTCCATATGAATAACATGTTGTGCCCATTTTAATCAATTAATTTTAATGTATGTTACTATATCACTTTCCTTGCACAGTGTACATAACTCATTGTTGTATTTTATTCTCCATTGTCATTTGTAGGTCCAAAAATGGCTCCCAAAATTTTCCTTCCAAAAACTCCTAAAATAGCTTCAACAGATTTTGATAATACCCATGTTTCACAACCATATTCCAGCACTGGTCTGATCAAGGTCTTATATAATTTTATTTTATTTTTTATGGATAAAAATTGAGACCTAAATTGTCTCTTCAATCCATAAAAGCCTTTATTAGCCATTAAAATTCTTTTCTTAA
>Ga0123354_10015206_pt1 | contig 12008 bp, 6 predicted proteins | sample TergutLab28metaG_2_FD_97872 | JGI IMG/M metagenome (GOLD analysis project Ga0123354, IMG submission 97872) | Labiotermes labralis P4 segment gut microbial communities from Petit-Saut dam, French Guiana - Lab288 P4 | ecosystem: Host-associated > Arthropoda: Insects > Digestive system > Gut ... | reverse complement strand
TTTCGTTGTACAAGTTTTGGTGTTGTGGCAGCATGCCGTGTTGTGTAATGTTATGTTGCGAAGAGTGCCCTGTTACGGATGTGCATTCTGCTTACCACTCAACGAAGCACAGATTGCACATCCATAGCAGGGCACTCTTCGCAACATAACATTACACAACACGGCATGCTGCCACAACACCCAACTGGTACAACGAAATTAATCTGTGACTATTTCTAGTGTGACTTTAGCAAGGAGGATGTGGTTCCCTGATGATGGTCTTAGGACCGAAACATGTCGGAGCGTTTTTAATGTTTTAATATATAAATTTTATATATGTGCAATGGTTGGTGTAATAATTGAGTGACTTGACAACATGCACTGTGTAACAATAAAAATTCCACATTGTAGTCTGGGTAGCAGCATTTCGATGGAGCAAATGGCTTACATCTGGAAGGTAGAAGATGTATACAGTATATTCCACCGTCAAGTTCTTAACTATAGAGACTGCACTCTGTTGTAGCTTATACCAAGCAAAATGCTCTTCATTAATTATACTAATGCTGATGCAGGTCTAACTTTTCCGTGTTAACGTTTTCATTGTATCAAATTTATTCTTCTTTGACCGAAGGGTCCTGTGAATTCTCTCAGCCTTAACTTCACCAATGTTTTCGTTTTCTTATAATTGTTTACGGCCTTCATTCATTGTTTTATTTCTTTCTTGCAACTTTCGTCCCTTTGCGTCGTGTACCTGCTTTACTTTCTCTTCTTTGATATTTCGTTTTATGGTTATGTACTCTTCTTTCCAAGTCACTTCTTGACTTAAGTCATTTAACAGCAGATGACGCAGACCTAAAGAGTCTATGAGGTAGTAATAATATGTATTTTCTTATGGAGGGTGACGGTCGTGTAGTTAGGAATGGGGGCACTAACGTTTCGGTGGAACCGGCTGCCTCGACTTTCTGCTCCTCTACCATTTTATTTAGTAATTAGTAACAGTTGACGTTATTTAATAGACGAAGTTTCACTAATAGTGTTATGGTGTTTTTTATATTACTGAATGAGTTTTGTAACACTTATAATATTTTCAGTCTTGTTCTGTTTTGCAGAAAATTCCTCTCAACTTTCCCAGCCAGCCAGAAAAACACCGCCTAGCCTAGTTTAAGAAAGAAATCGAATTTACCCAATCCTGAGCCACTCTAATCCTATGCACATTCTAATATCCTATATAGTTCAGTAGTTGAGCGATCCGGCATCAGTTTCCAAGAATCATATTAAAGCAATTCTACTTCTTTCAGGTAATTATTCATTCCGCAATTCAGCGCCGCATTACCCGACATACTGACAGTCTTGTTAAGTGAACCACGTGTGAAGGAAATAAAGTTTTTCTCTACTGAAAATTTTCTAATGATTTTTCCACTAAAGGTTTTGTGCATTGTTTAGCTCTCCATGGCAGCCATGTGTCCCCTTTATGTTAAAGGAGAGATTAAATCTTTACATTTCGTGTTGGTCATTGCTCCTTTCCAGCAAACCACCATTCCTTTAAGATCTGCGCAGCTTTACCTCTCTTAAGTCTACATGACATTCAACCCAAAATGTTTGTACCCACAACATCAAGCGTTCTCATATAGTTACGTTGGTTAACCACCAAATGAACTATAAGAATTTCAGTGCACCTCCAGTATTTTTTGTATTAAATTAAAAAATCTGAAATTAGGAAAACTTTATGACAGCTTGAGTGATTTGTGTAATGTTGACAACAGTGCTGCTGGAGTAGTGTCCGGGTTGCAGGCTCGGGTCTGCAGCCCGGACACTACTCCAGCCTAACTGCACCTAACCTCCAACATACAGCAAACCAAGAACGACACGACCAATGTGGTAATCAACATCAAAGTTGCGAGCTCCTGATGATGGGCATAGTAATGCCCAAAACATGTTGAGCCTATAAGAAGTACAATAAAATAACAAGTGGCATTTAGTTGGTTTTTTGATTCTTCATTTATATAGAGCACTTAAAAATTTTTTCTTTAAATATTTCTATTTTTATCAAGGATGCTTATCAGTAAACAATTGTTGGCATACCAATACTGGTACTCATTCCACAGTCTGAGAAGCCACATGACTGCACCGCGTCGTACCAACAAAAACACAGAAAATTCAAAGTATCTCGTGATCTCATGCGTATTGGACCATGCATCATCTTGATCTTTGAATAAAGGTTGACCAACTAGATGACACTTGCTTTATTATATATTGCTCAACATGTTTCAGACGTTAATACGTCCATCTTCAGGAGCTAGCGGGTACTTGTGTTGTGTAGGCTGACTTGAGGCGTGCTGGTGTTATGTAGCGGGATTGTCTGTTTGTGATGTGGTATACGAGTGCAGGCTGAACCATGTTGAGCAATATATAATAAAGCAAGTGTCATCTAGTTGGTCAACCTTTATTCAAATATCTCGTGATGTCGAATCACCGCCGACAATGAGTGCTTACGGGGGATTCCTAAACTCTTCACTGTAATCTCTTCACAACATTCGTTATTTTCATTCCTCTGGATTAAACATGCGCAAGAATCTACAATGGGGAAATTCTGTTTGTCAATATTGTTATTACTGTAGCGTATGCATAAATATTTCTTGTTTTGACTTCCGCGTTGTTGACCTTAACAAACAGCTGAGTGCTTTTAGCAAGTTCGTTTCTAAACCAACCGAGCTGGTACATGTAGTATTTATAGTTGTATGACGTACAGAACAAGTAAAATCTTAAAAAAGAGGAATAATTAAAAACAGAAAGCTCGTTAAAGGAGTACCATCAAGCCAAATGTATTAATTTAACCATTTCCCTAGAAAGCATTTTTTTTTTGCAATTGTATATTTTGTGTATGTTTTCTAAATTTTGGTGTTGTTTTATACCTTCGACTCTTCGGTTGTAACAAAGGTTTATAAGCTACGTACAGAATATAAGGATAGTATAAAGAGAGGACGTAAAGACCAACAGACAGCAGAGCGGATCTGTCATTGTTTTATTCAGTCTGGAATACACGATTTTCTCATTTCTCTTTATGCTGTTTGTTTAATTTATAAACGTAACAAATACACTATTTTTATTAGTATTATTTTAATTTATAATCTATGCACTTTCGATTTCCAGGCGTTTTCATGCGTTATTCTAATCCTTTGAGTGCTATGAATGATAAGTCGTGTTGAGAGAGGCTTCCTGTCCTGATTTACATATATGTTTTCATTTATTTATTAATGGTAGCCTGAAAATAATCGTGTTTCCTAATCTCTCTGCATTTTAAAACTACTTTAAGACCCCCTGTATCTTTGACAGTTCCTATCTCTAGCTATAGTTTACACAAGTAAACTTTACAGCAATCCACTCTTTTATATTAGTGGATTTTTCATTGACATAATGTCCTTCCGATCGCACTATGGCCCTGGGGTCGTCTCAGCCTCTAACAGAAATGAGTACCAGGAGTATTTTCTGGGGGAAAAGGCGGCCGGTGCGTAAGGCTGACAACCTACCACCAACCTGTGCCTTTGTCACGAAATCTGGGAACCGTAACTTCCTGGAACCCTCTGGGCCTGTCCAGGCCTGTAATGGGACTGCTTTACCTTTTTTACCCTTTCATATTACAACCTAAAGAGACTCCTCGATATCACGGCAAGGATTTGCAACATTCTGGTTAGGCAGCATAAATGAATAATCTTTGATGATATGTACAGACTTTCTTCAGTTCAGGTCAAGAATGTGATGGATTCTTTCAGCGTTCCTTCCTTGTCTACGTCCTGTGATGTAGAGTAAACACTACGAATTCTTGACTGCAAACAAATTACAAATCGGCACAGCATCAAGTATTAGCGTTTTGTATTCTGAGTAAGGGAAATTTTGAGTTTGAGTGTTATTTGGCGATTCTATTTATTGATTATACAGCGTGAGCTGTAGAGGAATAAATGATTATGGAGCATTGGTGAGACGAGACTGGCAGGGAAATGAACTCGTTGAAAAGTCTGCCCCAGTGCCACGTTGTCTGCCACAAGTTCCAAATATCCGCAGTAAGGTTTGGGGAAATATCCAGGTGAGCCACGGCAAGGCCAAGGAAGTGTTGAGTTATAATGACATATTAGAAACGAAAGGAATTATTAATTAAAAAAAAAACTGAGAGTGTAAAGTTCAGGAACAGATCAGCCTGCTATGTTCGTGAAGGTGAAGTGAGCCTGCTGAGATATCTGGCGAAGTAACTGCTTGCCGATCTCAAGTAAGATAACTCATTCAATACAGGGACTCGGCTAAGTCCTGGAAGACCAGAAAATTTGGGTTCTTCAGAGGAAAAGATAGGGTGTCCCCCCCCCCAAAATCTAGCCCCATTCTGCGGTCAGCATAGCCTCTTGTCCGATGCCAACGAGTGGTATTTCGCAGGGGATAAGGCGGCATATCCTGGATTCGAACCCAGTTCATTCAGTGCGAAGTTTATGGTGGATAAAGTAGGACCGGTTTTTCTCTGAGTACTTAGGTTTTCTTGTCAGTATCATTCCCACTAGTGCTCCTTACCCATTTTTATCTACATGTAATTCTGAGCCAGAAGGGCAAATGGGCGAAGCATGTACGCCTTTCAAAAAGCAATGCTCTTTCAGAAATTGGGAGCCATTAGATGGCAGTGTATTTCCACTGACCACTCACTCAGTCACTGTGGGAACAGACGGTGACGCAGTTGGTTGAGGCACTGCGCTACAAGCTGGAAGGTCGCCGGTTCCATTCCCGATGGTATCATTGAGATTTTTTATTGACATAATCCTTCCGGCCGCACTATGTCCCTGGGGTTGACTTAGCCTTTAACAGAAATGAGTACCAGGAATATTAACTGGGGGGTAAAGGCGGTCGGTACGTAGGGCTGACAACCTTACCACCTTCATGTTCCGATTGTCTTGAACTGTGGGAACCTCAGCCCTGGAACCCTCAGGGTCTGCCCAGGCCTGTAATGGAATTGCATTACCTTTACCTCTACCTTTTACTCACCCACTGTAGTTCGACCCCGTCATGCGTCTTCGTAATCTTTTATTACGTGCAGGGACAAATTTTACCTTTATCTTACCAGGTACCAGAAAGCAAATGACTTGTATACCACATATCATATACTTAAGCCTTCCTGATAACCATGTGTAAGAATTTACCGATCCCGGTGACCGTGCGATCTAAGGCGTAGGCCTGCAGTCTCGTGATTATTGGGATGGCGGGTTCGAATCCTGCTCAGGACATGGATATTCGTCTCTTATGTTTGTTGTTTCTTGTTTAGGTAGCGGTCTCCGCAAAGGGCTAATCACTCGTTCACAAGAGTCCAACCGGTTGTGATTGTGTGACCTCGAAACCTCAACCACAGATCGGCCTAGGCCCGATTTGGGCTGCTTCGTAGCACACAAAAAAAAAATAAAGAATCATGAATGGTGAATCATAAGTACGGGTAATTTCTTAGGTTCTTTTGAGACGCTGCTTAAACCGCCCAGATATTGTAGCGTCGGGTGAGCTGTGAATAAATGATATCGTGTGATCTGTTAAAATCAAGCAGCCACTGTCTTCAGGTTAAACAAGGGAAAGTGGAACTGATAGCTTTCCGTGAAATATTTATAACTGTTTGTCAAATGAAACATCCTCACATACTAAAAGAAAGTACTCTCCCATATGACAACTACCGTTGTTCCATTAGGTTAAGAGATGCACAGTGAAGCATTCCGTTACAAATTGTGTCTTTCAAATATTTCTTGTGAAAGTAATATGGCGACAAGATCTTGATGAATAAAAAATTACAGCCACTAATCACACACACACACACACACACTTCATATTATGTAATTCTTTACAGTGCAGAAAACCATATGCTGCAACTCAACATCTAATGCTTCTGATGATGGGCGTATGTACCCGAAACATGTCGAGCTAAGAATACATCAATAAAATTACCTAGTTGCATTAACTTGGCATTTCAAGTTATTTCACAACAAAAAAAATATTTTGTCAATTTAGTTTTTTTTCGTAATTATTAACAAATATACTCGTGATTAAACTTTATTGCTGCGTTACGTCATTCTTGAACTTTACCGCGTTTACAAAGATTTCATTAGCTAGCATTATGCAAGAAATCTGTCATGAATTTGGTGACCCACGATCAACAAATCTTCAAACTTTTCAGGCTTTCTGCCAACTTTAACCTGTCACCTAATTTATGTGATATTATTTCCATTTGTTGCCGGGTTCTCAGCTAAATAATATTGTCAAGTCTTCTTTAAGAAATTAACAATTTAAGAAAAAATTTGTCCTAATTTGTGTTTAAAGATTCACTTCTTACTATCCAGTAACAATAGTCCCTCTAGATTAGAAACACCAAACAGATGATTTGCATAGCGAAATAATCGCTGTTTTCAGAGTCTAACAAAACACACAAATGCACTCTGTGGGCGGAATGTAGAATCTTTTAATTAAGCAAAGTGATACATATCATGACTCTAGGAAGTGTGTCATCCCCGTTGTGTGTGTGAAACCAGGAAAAGGTATGTAGTCAAACACAACTTAATCACTGAGGTGTATTTAATGACTATGTGATGGAACAACTACATGTTTCGGTCTGTATTGGCCATCATCAGGTTGTCTAGGGAACTTACGCTATGCGTATATAGAGATCTCTACACCACGCGCGCGCGCATGCATATAGCTAGCCCTTAAGTTCCCTAAACAACCTGATGATGGCCAATACAGGCCGAAACATGTATTTGTTTCCATCACACAGTCATTAAATACACATAAGTGATTAAGTTGTGTTTGACTACATAACTTCCCACATATCTTGACTGTTGGGCTTAATCAGTAGTCCAAAATATGATTGTCACTTTCAATATTTACGTCATTTCAAACCACTCTTGAGAATTGAAGTTCAGCTTTGTCGATTAAGCAAGTCAGTATCAGGTGACATGAAACGTGCTCATTTGACAGAGTTGTTATGGTGGAACTGCTGGCTGCGACCACACCCACGGTCTGCTGGCCTGCCTATGCTGCGCCCAGACGGGGCGATGTAACCACAAATGTCTTCAGGACGCAATAAATCGTGTCGCATCCTCGCACCTTGCTAACAGTACAGAACGAATCCAAATTAACAAGTCGAATTTTGTATTTTAGGTTTCCCTTCAACGAAACACGTACAATGAGTGCAGTGTGCAAACGATGTCTTTGGCCGAAAAGTTTGTCTTTGTAACCGAAATACAAATCCCGATTTTGGATCGTAATTACATTACTATTTTGATTATCAGTGTTTTCTGGGACGTACTAACGTACTAATTTTCCTTCGGAAATTAGGTGCACATCTACCAATCCACACGACGTCACAACGGTTATCGGTCATCACCATCAAAACATCAGATCCAGTAATGATAGGCTACTAACGAAGAATTCTCTAATTTAAAGGTAAAGGTTGAGCAGTCCCGTTACAGGCCTGGACAGGCCCAGAGGGTTCCTAGGAAGTTAAGGTTCCCAGATTTCGTAACAACGGCACGGGTTGGTGGTAAGGTTGTCAGCCTTACGCACCGGCCGCCTTTACCCCCAGTAAATGCTCCTGGTACTCATTTCTGTTAGAGGCTGATTCGACCCCAGGGCCATAGTGCGATCGGAAGGATTTTATGTCAATGAAAAATCCACTGACACCAGCTGGGATCGAACCAGCGACCTTCCTATTTGTAGCACAGCACCTTAACCACTGTGCTACCGCGATGCCCCTATTCGCTCATTTAGTTTTTTTTTAAATAAAAGTCCATCACACCAATCGATATAATATAATTTATCAAATTCCTTGTAATGTTATGTATTCTTTATAGTTCGCGTGTGGACTAAGGCCACGGAGTTTAGTTTTAGTTTAGTTATGTATTCTTATTATTATACTCCATATTATTCATTGCAGACCCGAATTACAAATGCAGCCACATTTTACCAACGATTAGAATTTACAATAACGGCACACTGCTATATGAAACACTTTATTATCCAACTAATGCACAATATATAATTCGTAGATACAATTAAAATTATAAAATATTTAAAAGTGCTCCAACATGTTTCGGATCACAGAGGATCCATCATCAGGGAGCCTTGTACAGTACTTGGCTAAAAATTATAAGAATGATTTTGTAATTTTTAGCGAAGCACTGTACAAAGCACCCTGATGATCGATCCTCTGTGATCCGAAACATGTTGAAGCACTTTTAAATATTTCATAATTTTAATTTTATCTACATATTATACATTGTGCATTAGTTGGATAATAAATTGTTTGATTATAATTGATGCACGGTGCAAACATGAAGACATACTGCTATATTTTATTTTATGATTTCAGTAATTCACAACTTAAGCTGACAAACTTGTAAGCTCCCTGAGGATGGTGTAACAACACCGAAATATGTCGTAGTAATTTTAATATTAATTTTGTGCGTTTGTTGGGTACTAATAAACATTAATCTCTCATTTCACTTAATCAAGTCACATAATATCACGGATTTCAAAATAACAACAAATAACTGTAGCTAAAGACAAGGAACTTAGAACTGCAGTGAAGCGTCTTTGGAAAAAAATCACGTTTAACACTGAAAAGTTGTTGTGGTTTCAGATTTAGCGTGCGTCATAGGAAGTGTGTTAAATGAGATGTGCCGAACGGGTTCAGGTAGTCGAAAAAGATAGGCCCTTGATTCGGAATCTCTTTCGGAGAATGGGCCATCCTGATTTGGGCTTCTCATGATTTTTTCCAGTCCCTCCAAAAAATTCTGAGATAGAATCTTGATTTGGCCACGACCGCTTTCTTTCAAATCCTTTCAGTTCACTATTTATTATTCGTCCCACTACTCGTCCCATTATTCGTCACTGTACGTCAGAGGTAAAGGGACTTTAAACTTGGTCATCCACTTGTGTTATGTTGCTTACTAATTTAATTTAGTTTTCATTCAACACACAGCATATAATATCAATTATGCTTTAAAGCAACATGTTTCGACTTGGAGGATTCATCATCAGGGTACATCAAAACCATATTGAGGTGTGAACAGTTACTGTGTACACCTCAGTATGGTTCTAAAGTAGCCTGATGATGATGACTCCGAGTCGAAACATGTTATTTTAAAGCATAATTGATATTATATGTTGTGTGTTGAATGAAAACTAAATTAAATTAGTAAAGAAAAGGGACTCTTTAACACAAACGCTAAACCAAGAAAATGAAGAGTTTGTGGGCCACCTTGTAAATAATACGTACATGATTTACTTATGTAACATTAATGGTAATGTCTCGTTTTAAATAGTGCTAAAATGTATCTGAATTTCATTTTGAATCTCCTAATTTATCTTAAAAAAATCAGAAAATGTGTTGCCTAAAAGTAGGCTACTTACTTCGGTCGGTAAATTGCACTGATCAAATAAAAATAGTTTTAACCGAAGAAAAGAAAACCAACTAGATGCCACTTATTATTTTATTGTACTTCTTATAGACTCAACATGTTTCGGGCATTACTATGTCCATCATCAAGAGCTCGCGACTATGATGATGTTTACCACATTGGTCGTGTCGTTCTTGGTTTGCTGGATGTTGGATATTAGGTGCAGTTAGGCTGGAGTAGTGTCCGGGTTGCAGGCTCAAACAAGTGCTTGAACCTGCAACACGGACACTACTCCAGCCTAACCGCACCTAACCTCCAACCTACAGCAAACCAACAACGAAACGACCAATGTAGTAATCAACATCATAGTCGCGAGCTCCTGATGATGGACATAGTAATGCCCGAAACATGTTAACCCTATAAGAAGTACAATAAAATATCAAGTGGCATCTAGTTGGTTTTTTATTCTTCAGTTATCACAATGATGCACGGTCCAATAAATATAAAAAACAGTTTAGTTTGCTTTCGATTTGTCCTTTTCTTTTACACTTTTTTATTTATTATTCACCAATTTTCGGAAAAAGATCTTCACCGAGAAAATTGACACCTCTTATTTGTAAATAAAATGTTACCAGGAGGCATTTCCGAAGTTTCAGCACGAAGACTACATTCTGAATAACTTTTCATCGTCAAGTCGATTTCTGTTTGATTTATTACACTATTCTTCTTTGAAAACAACTGCATACAAATATATGAACTTATAAATTTGTGCTGGCCATAGATACTGGCAATAGAAACTTACTACGACGTGAATAGATTTTAAGCATATAAAAAAGTATAGTAATATGAAATTTGATTTTTTTGGGGGGGGGGGGTTTTTGTGAGAATTTGGATAAAATAATTATTCGTCGAATGTCTTGTCTCTGTCTTTCATTTTTAAAAATTATATAGTGGATCGGATTACAAATGTCTAAGTATCCCTTTTCGTACATCGCTGCACTACTGTAGCCTTTGGGACAGACTGAAGGAAATAACGAGAAAAACAGAACGGGCTGAGGGTAAGTTTCCAGTGGCTAAGTCGATAGTGAGAAACTTTCTTAGTGCCTGCTAATAACAGGAAAGAGATAGTCCTGCAAAATGAACTGTAAATGTGACGCGGTTAATTACATGTGTTCGGTGGATGTAGGATTAAAATGTGGGTGTGCTTTTACACATAGACTTATGGATTTATGTTTTGTTGTTATTTGATATTTATTCTGTATGGATTGTGTTTAAGCGTATTAGTTTACATTTACCTTCGATTAAACTAAGTACATAAACCAGCCCTCTTTAAAGTGTAATAAAACCAAATGATTGAAATAAATGAAATAAATTGATTGCTAACTTGATGCAACTAGGTAATTTTATTGATGTATTCTTAGCTCGACATGTTTCGTGTACATACGCCCATCATCAGGAGCATTAGATGTTGAGTTGCAGCATATGGTTTTCTGCACCGAGTTTTTGGATGGGTGGTGGTCTTGAGAGCCGCTGCTTAGGTCGTGTGTACGGTGCGGATGGTACCGCACGGCACCATCCGCACTTAAATATTCAATAAGTTAGGCTTGATATAAACATTGAAATAACTACAGTAATTCGGGTAAAGTGCACGTTACTATTGTCCGAATTTAACCAGAACTGAAATATGTCCACAGAATCAACACAACTCCCCAGCAATTGAAATCTATCATTTCTTAGTTGCTGCATCGCGTACAACTGACAGATATAGCGACGTTAGTTAGCAAGATCTTCCGTGCGTAGTATTAACCGGTTTATTACCGTAGTCAGCAACGGAGACTGATTGTGTTTTCTGTGAGACGTAGCCTGAAATATTGCGCGGATGAATTTCAGGCTTCAGAATGTTAAGTGTGTGAACACGTGAAAGCTACAGTGTACCGTGTTCAGGCACCATTAGTTCAGGTTTTGTGGGCAAGTACAGAAACTGTCGCCAACACTTGGTGTGGTACTGCATCGTTATGCCAGTACTGGGACAGTTCCACGAAAGAAGAGACGGTCGCCTCCTCCCATGTACTCACCAACTCGCTCCAACTTTCTTTCCATCTTAGTAGGTTTCACCCTTTTTATGGGACACGAAGGCCTGTTGTATCCGTTGCGGACCCGATGAGGAACGTATCTTAGATGTTGTTCTCAGGGAGGACGGAGCTCGTAACTCTGGTTAAGACGGGGAGTCGGGCAGGCAGCATACACTCTCAATAATCCCCAAGTAGAATATATTGGATTTGTATTGTGCAAGATTATGAAGTAATAGCATTTACAACTAAAATGTATAAGTGGCAATTCTCGCCAGTGGACTCTTCATTACCGTTCGCACTCACTGACTGTCCAGCTTCATTCTGCTGCTCAGACACAGTTCGATCTACGCAGCAGACTGCTCCCGCAGAACAAAGCAACTATTGTTACATTGTCTTGCTGCACACACTGGTCGCGCGATACACTTAACGAGTCCAGTTATAAACAAAAGAAATGGAAGGAAATTATATTCCTCCCATGCCTGGTCTTAAGAGAGGCGAGAACTAAGCATGAGTAAATTTAGCTTATGACTAACATACAGTACATGTAAGA
>Ga0123354_10015204_pt1 | contig 12008 bp, 3 predicted proteins | sample TergutLab28metaG_2_FD_97872 | JGI IMG/M metagenome (GOLD analysis project Ga0123354, IMG submission 97872) | Labiotermes labralis P4 segment gut microbial communities from Petit-Saut dam, French Guiana - Lab288 P4 | ecosystem: Host-associated > Arthropoda: Insects > Digestive system > Gut ... | reverse complement strand
GGAAGAATGATCTCCTGATGATGAGCTTCTAGAAAGCTCGAAACATGTAGAGAGTGAATGACCACTACCCATGAAAATAAAGGATAGTCTACAAGTGACATCGTGTTGGTTATTTTAAAGAATGACCAATTTTATTTTACATCTGTAAATGTTATGGGGTAATAAGTAGTTTGTTTCTGTGATTTTTGTTGTAAAGTTATCTTAATCCAAGAATATGTACTTGCAAACTCCCTTTCCTAATTTTCTTAAAACAGCACACAATACTGTATTAACCTTTAGACGTCTAACATCAACTATAGTGGTCGTACCGCACCGCTAACCTCTAAATTTGCATTTTATATATTTATTCAACAAATATAGGTACTGAATATTTTAAACATGGTATATACTCTCCGTTTTTTTTTAAAATGCAGTTTGTTTCATAATTCTAACTTATTTGGTTCCTGTAATATTCACATTTTATATACAGGATGTGCTAAAATTAAAAAAATAATTCCGACGACAAAAGGTTAAACTTCATATTTGGTAACTAAATGGACAAAGAAACGCGGTTACTATGTTATACAGTAAAGACTAGATTTGACACAGAACACTCACCAGGCGCGACGCCTTTCTAATTTTCAAAATATAGACGTCAGAGCAGGGCCTGTGCCCTGAAAGTTCTGCAGGCTGTTATCTGAAAGAATTCCGAACTGTGAACTTCCCTCGTGGGTTCACACACTCATTCTTTCCTTCCAGTAAACACACTCTCTGCGAACATCTTACCCAGTCGCTCACTGTATCTGTCTTCTCTCTGTCTGTCTGTCTGTCACAGCAACCATCAATCTACTTCCATTGCTGCCTACTGAATGTAGGAGTCTGATAAGATGGCAGCACAAGATGGCAGCACAAGATTCCATTATTGAAGGGGGTTATGGTGCAGAATTTATTTTACTTCGTTACACGCCGAGTTATTTTACTGCTTCCTGATGGTGTCGATGACGTGAATGTCATGAAAAGAAGGATCAGAACTTAATGTTAGGATTCATGGTTGTTTAAAGACTTCTTGTTTGTCTGTTGATTTTATAGTGACAATAAAAACATCAGTTGGGTTATTGTCTTCAAAAGATATGAAACGTTTCGCTTCTTTCCTAGAATTTATTCAGTAGGACGTAAAAGTCTACATGAAAGGCGATGCAAAATATTTTACATTTACAATAGTGTAGAATTATTTACTATTTTTAGGATCACACTTGATATGCTGCATTAGACACGCACACTTAATTTCACATTGGTTTTTTTGTGCGTTTATATAGGGACACTTTGTCAGATACACACATGCAGAGACAGTAAGTGACGTTAATACATTTGACGACGTTAAATTCCTAACAAATGTAGACCAATGGAGAACTCCATTTTTCTGTAGTGCGTGTGTAGCAGCCACATTCCAGAAAACGGGACACCTTAGTTGCGCCACTGAGAAGCCAAAAAATTCGCACAATTTAGATATCTCGGGTCTTGCATAATAAGTATTAACGGCAGCAGTAGTCTGATGGAGCCACATAGTAGGATAATTATGAGCAATAAATTAAAAAAAAAGGCGATTCCGATTGCCGTGCAGTCTAGGACATGGGACTGCGGCCACTTGCTTGCTGTAATTGCAGGTTTGAATCCTGCCGACAGCATGGATGTTAGTCTACTGTGAGTGTTGCTTGATGTCCGATAGATGTCTCTGCGACTGGCAGATCACTCTTCCAGGGGAGTCCTACCGAGTGAATGTGTGTGTGTGTGTGTGTGTCCTTGGGTGTGAACAGATGCAACAATAACTCAGTACTCCTACAATTAGTAGGTAGAAGAAGTCAGAATGCGAAAGAAAAAAGAAATTAAGAAAGAAATTAAGCAGTGTTTGTAAAGGATAATTTTACTTTTTCCTCACTGCATAAAAAAGCTTGCCTGTATGGACCGAGGAAGCCAGAAGAACCTGTAGGTGTCTATCACCCACATCCGCACCGAAATTCTCTCGTGTGAAGAAGTGTAACCTGACCAGCATCAAACACATTTCAGATGGTGTTTCTTGGATCAGAAGAGAAGACGAATTTCGTGTCTCGTAACAAAATTTTGTAGTCAGTTTTTTTACAGTAAAATAAGAACAAAAAATGTATGGGAAATGGTCTGATTAGGAAGAATACTTTGATCTGTATCTTCTTTCGTATTACGCCGCAGTTAAGTGACCAGTCCGTGACCGGAATCTGTCATTACAGTTGTGTATGTTGCTCCGTGATCACGTGCCTCTGTTGTAGCGTGTTCCAAACTGTGACGTCAGCGTTTGGGTACAGCGTTGAGCGTTAAGAGAGAAGTTTCGTGACAGTACTGTTATTTGAAACCTCAAATGAAGTAATTAAATTTTGGTTATGTAAGAGTTGCTCCTCCGATCCCATTGGCCACGTGGTCTGATTGTGCTGCCTCTCGCTTGCTGGGATTGCGGGTTCGAACCTCGCCGGGGTTATGGCTGCCTGTCTCTTTAGATTAGTGTGTGTTGTCACGTAGAAGACTCGGCGACTGGCTAATCACTTGTCTTGAGATTTCATACCGAATGTGTGTCTGAGTGTGATCGTGAAGCCTCGACCATCAGAAGGACCTGACTGTCTAAGGGCTGTCGCGCCATGGGGGGGGGGGGATTGCTTCGGCAGAGAAGTCCACAATGGAAAAATATCTAAAGCGTAATAGAAAAAGCCTACATACCTTTGAAGAACTGAAGGAGAAAATCGCACCCCAGCTAAAGGAATGACCCTCTACAATCACTGGGGACTATTAACATTTGGCGCCGGAATTATTTTTTTAATTTTAGCACATCCTGTTTATAAAATGTGAATAATACAGGAACCAAATATGTCAGAATTATGAAACAAACTGCATTTTGAAGAGAAAAAAAGGGAGATTATACACCATGTTTAAAATATTCAGTACCTATATTTGTTGAATAAATACATAAAATGCTACTTTGGAGGTTAGCGGTACGGTACGTCAACTATAGTTGACGTTAGGCGTCTAATGGCTAAGAAAAATCGTTCAGTTTCAGCAACTGATATTGAATGCTGAAATAACACGTATTACATCTTGAATTAAATAATATGTCTAGTGCTCTATATAATTTTCTATTACACAAAGAGTGCAGTAATTGTGATATGTCAAGTAATATTTAATTCACGAGTGAACCTTCCAGGTTTTAGGGAAAGGCCTGTAAGTGTAGCTTTTGGTTCCTTGACTAAACCTTAAACATGTCATTGCAATGCTAAAGCTGTTCCTCTGTGAGATTTATTGAAAGAAGTGGGAAAGAAATGCATTTTGGACTTCGACAATTTATGTACGTGCAGGAATTATTTGTTTCCAGCTCCAGTATCTTTAACCTCTCAGAAAAAGTCGCTGGCCTCTGGACTGTACCTCGAACCGCAGTAGAAGTAGAAGTTTGCAAATATCTCTTCATCCTTATCGGAAATCGAAATGCAACAGTCCGTATTGCTGTCACGTGATTGAGTATTTGAACAGTTAAGGTAGTTTGAGTGTGATGGTTTAGGCCGATGAGAAATAAGTATCCATAAGTATAAATCAGTCTTTCTATCGTGCATATAAGTAATCTCATTACAGGCCCTAAGGGTTCCAGGTGTTTGAGGTTCCCAGATTTCAAGACAATCGGCACATGAAGGTGGTAAGGTTGTCAGCTCTACGCACCGGCCGCCTTTATCCCCAGGAAATATTCCTGGTACTCATTTCTGTTAGAGACTGAGTCAAACCCAGGGCCATAGTGCGGCCGGAAGGATTATGTCAATGGAAAATTTCAATGACATCGTCGGGAATCGAGCTCGCGACCTTCCGGCTTGTAGCGCAGTGCCTCAACCAACTGCACCACCGCGTACCCCACCATGCATATAGTTTAGAGAAATCAGACTAATAATGTGCTCAAAATGCTAAATAGACCGCAACATATGACAAATAACTACATTAAAATAATTCTGGTTCTTCAGCCATAAAAACATGAATGCTTACATAAGACATGTGTAGTGCTGCATGCATGCTGAGCTTTATGACATGTCATAACTCTTTTAATGGAGGCTCATATATATGAAATGGAGAACTCTTCTCTCTTCCCGCAATATATTTTCGTTGCTAAGTGTGTGCCTCTTTTATTCTTCCGTACCTGAACGGAAGGCATTGAAATTACGTACTAAGAACTGATACTTTAATCTGCTCATTGAACAAAGTGTGAAGTACATTTCAGCACTAAGAGTGTTTCTTTGTGTCGTACAGTCTCAAGAAAAATAATATAAAATTACGAAGATATATAACCTGTAATTTTTTGAGAAATTGTTTAAAAAGTTCCTACATTTATAGGCTAAACGTACAGTATTTTCCGATATTTTATGAAGATATTATTATTATGATGACTATTACAACTGCTGTAGTATTTCACATTGCAGAACTTTTCCAACAGCTAGTGCGCCTACATATTTTCAAAAATTATAAACTCGAAGAGGATTTCAAGTGTGATTTCAGTGCTAAACGGATAACAGTTTGTAAACAACATGTCTAGCCTGTCTCTCTCTTTGACACTCTAATGTCAGATATGAGGAAAAGAATTAAACTGGTTTAATTTACATGGCGTCGTGCATGGAAATCGAACTAAAATAAACTAGAGTAACAAAAAACCGAGATTTCAAATAAAATTATTGTTATTTTATATTTCGGTGACAAATATTTATATAAAATTAACAATTTGAAGACCTCCATAATATATAAAATTTTCTCCTTGTACCGAAACAATGGATGTCATTGACCAAGATCAGTCGGTTTATACTGTAGGGAAATAATAGACCATTATTGTAATAATGACAGGAAACTTATAAATAGACTGCGTGGGCAGTGCAGAATATTGTAATTTTCAACCAGGCGGTGCATTTACGTGTATCTAACATCAGAATTGAGACGGTTTTCTGCAACGAAGTCACCATAAATACAGACTTCGACTTCCATCTATGAAAGACAGTGTCATTGTTCTGTCCACGATGGTACAGTCACAACAAATTATGACATTTTGTTTCAAGTCGGTAGCCCAAGGCGCCCACGGTCTGTTACGTCAGAGACATTTGGATCCCTCAGTGTGCAGGGAATATTTGTACGTTTCTGTGCGATCTTCGCCTAAAATGAACACGTGATAAGAAGGCACTGTGCATATTTACGCCTTGCCTTCTTTTCATAAAACACTGAAAGTTTCATTTTAAATTTGTTATATTTGGTCTACGCCAAAGTTGTCTGGCGTGCGTGTTTGTAATAGTGCTAATTTTGCGAAGCCTTGAAGAACAGGATAGACGTAATGTCAAAAAAAACTGTGTATATTCATAGTAACTGTTAAGATTGATGGTGTCAGACAGAATCGTTATGTTACAAGTGAAATGCTGTCCAAAATTTAAAAAATCAATAAGCTGAAATATGTGAATTTGCTTTATTCTGGTCGGGTACATGGGACGAATTTCTCTCCACTTGGTTGTGCTGGCTGCAAAAGAGCCACACAAATTGCTGTGCCAGCTCAGCTGCAACGCTGCAGCAAAACGCACTTTGATCAGAAGCTACAAATTAAAGGAATTTTATAAAATTGATGAAATGCATAAATGTGGTTGGTTACAAGCAGACCGTCTGCGGAGAAAATGGATTGTACCATTGTGATGATTATATGAACTGGAATTTGGTGCACAGTTATTTAAAACACACGAGGGTGTGGAAGGTAAAATTGTTGGATTTATGTGAAACTTTACACGACAAGTAAAATTACTGGAACATTTTAAATTTAATTCATATACACTGAGATTAATTCTTTTATTTCTTGTGACACTTTTTAATAAAAATATGTTAGTGGATTGAAAAATAAAGGGATTTTTGAAAATATGAAATAATAACGACCCATTGCCTTCGGTAAGTACAAATAACCACCAGGGTAGAAATGCGACTTTATCATTCTAAAATGAGCCATCCCCGTTGTGTCTATATAAACAATAGGTGTGGGTATCAGTCAGATATTGTTCTGTTATTGACTGATACCCACACCTATTGTTTATGCGACTTTATATCTTTAGGTTATAAGTAATGTGTTTCAGTAACCACTGGATTTAAGGCAGCAGTAACTACGTCAGAGGTTCTGGAAATTGTTATATCAGAGAATCCGAGTAACAAACAATAGTACACAGATAATCGTTCACAGTTCAATCTTTACAATTAATCGTCACTTAGTACTCCATGTTTCGGCCGTAATACCGGCCCTCTTCAGGTAATGTAACTTAAAAAGAAATTGAAGAGAAATTCTATTGTACGAACTGCAGGTCGAGAATAAATTGTGATTTTATTTTTTATAAATAACATTCAAATTAAAATGTCCAGTTTTTTTTTGCAAATAACTTTTCAGTTTAACTACCGCGGTTTTTTTAAAAATATTATTAAAATTGAAGTACCTCTTTTTGGAAATAAAATTCGAATTAATATGTCCGTTTTCTTTTACATATGCAACTTAAAATGTGTGTGATTTGTAAAACGCAAGTTATATGTAAAAAATGAGATCCTGTCTTGTTCTCCACCTTATTCTTGTACACAGTAATTTTCACTGAAGTGTTTCAAACGGTGATGCTGGCCGACTTCAAGGCCGGAATATGTTGTTGTTTATTATAAAGACTGAGTTGTGATGAACGATCTTCACGACTCAATCTTTATGACTCGCACGACCTTAACCATGACACCTCACCTGAGCACTAGACAGAAGAAAACGATAAACTTCACCGTCCTTCAGTTTTACCTACAGAAGAAGCTCCTTCTACACGTTCATGGAGGCCGAAGCTTCCTAACAATTGGTCTTATAGTGGTGACGGTGACTGAAAGACTTCAAGCTCCTGCCTCAGCCTAAGTACCAAATAAACTGTACCACTTAACCTTTTGACGCCTAATGTCAACTATAGTGGTCGTACCGCACCGCTAACCTCTAAAGTTGCATTTTATATATTTATTCAACAAATATAGGTACTGAATACTTTAAACATGGCTTACACTCTCCGTTTTTTTCTCTTAAAATGCAGTTCGTTTCATAATTCTAAAGTATTTGGTTCCTGTATTATTCACATTCTATATACAGAGTGTGTTAAAATTAAAAAAATAATTCCGGCTCCAAAAGGTTAATAAGTGCGTGAACATACCTAACTGTGTCGTATTATCAAATGGGCAGTAATGCTGTAGACTTTTCTTCCAAAACAGAGTATGCCAGTCATTATGTGCTTGGCCCATTGTCGAAGTGATTTATCTTGTACTTAAAGAGAAACTTCCAGCAGCGTCAGCAAGACAATCCTGAAATTTGTGGCGAAAAAAAATGTTTAAAAGAGTGAAGACGAGGAGGGAACAATTGTACGACTTCTGAAAAGAATCCATGCGGAATAATGTCACTGGGTTGGAATGGGATGGTCTCAGAATACAGAAAATAAATGAGGAAAGGAATAACAAGAGAGTAGAACATAACACAAAATAAAAGAAGACAAACAATTTTAGCCTTGTTGAAGTTGTCTTAGTGGCGAGTAAAAATGTTATACATTCCTTGGTCAACTAATGGGGATGTATATGTCGATATTGTTACACTTATTGTCCCATAATTTACTTACAGGTAGACGGCGCTACAGTTCACTGACTTATATTGCACGAAACATGCCATCTAAAGCCAGTAAAGTTCTTTTTCGCACGTGTCAGACTCATGTTTGTGTGCAGACCTAGAGATACATACGCACAAAAACATTGCCTGGAATTATCAAAATCCAATGCAGGCCCACAGGATAAACTTCTGGGAATCTGCGAACCAATTTATGATTTCTACTTTCCTTCAAATGCTTCCTATTGAAGGCCCCTTTATATTCATAAGAAATTGGATTGGATAAATTTTCCCTCCAAATGTGTAGTGATCACTGCATTCCACATAGTTTCTCAGCCCTAAGTATCCACTGCAGTGCATATAGTGTCGCTGAATGCCCTACGATCGACCCATCCACATATTTTCCAAATCTTAGTCCGGAGACTTTCCATTGCGACCGCTAATTTTCCTTTAGGCAAAAGCTGGTATGATAATTTCATTAGGCAATAGTTGGTATGGTAGACTACATTAGGCAATAGTTGGTATGATAGATTATATTAGGCAATAGTTGGTATGGTAGACTACATTATGCAATAGTTGGTATGGTAGACTATATTAGGCAATAGTTGGTATGATAGATTATATTAGGCAATAGTTGGTATGGTAGACTACATTATGCAATAGTTGGTACGGTAGACTATATTAGGCAATAGTTGGTATGGTAGACTACATTAGGCAATAGTTGGTATGGTAGACTATATTAGGCAATTGTTGGTATGGTAGACTACATTAGGCAATAGTTGGTATGATAGATTATATTAGGCAATAGTTGGTATGGTAGACTACATTATGCAATAGTTGGTACGGTAGACCATATTAGGCAATAGTTGGTATGGTAGACTGCATTAGGCAATAGTTGGTATGGTAGACTATATTAGGCAATTGTTGGTATGGTAGACTACATTAGGCAATAGTTGGTTTGGTAGACTACATTATGGAATAGTTGGTACGGTAGACTACATTAGGCAATAGTTGGTATGGTAGACTACATTATGCAATAGTTGGTACGGTAGACTGCATTAGACTACAATCGCCTAATTTCACACATTTCCCAATTTATTATTCACTAATAACACTACTATCTATACATAAAGATATTGTGAACTGAAACGCCGTTGATTAAATCGAGAAAAGATAAAATATAGGAATATATAGGCCGAGTGGTGACTGAAATGTCCGTTAATAAACGAAAGAAGTTTAATGGAAATATACTGCACTATAAAGTACAAGACGAAGTAAATATTAGGCTAATATACTGAAGATTTAAATATGTTATTAATCCTTTTATGTTGTGGTGTGCAAATTAAGGTAGTGTATTTGTGACAAGTAAACCAGAAGGCTTTTGAATAATGTTGACCTTGCTGTTATCCTATACTTGTTTTGTTTTGAAGCCTCATACTGTCTATTGTAACGGAGAAATAAACTGTAATTTTTAGAGCAGGTTACAATAGAAATAGACTGTTTTATGACCATGAACACAGAGACTAATATTTTCTGAAATGTGCGTGATTTCAGGCTTCAACCACGAAGTAGATAAGGTCTGCACTCTTCTTGGATATTATGCAGCACGTAGTGGTAATATTTATCTTCCAGGGTCAGGGAAGCCAAGAAGAAGAAACCCGTAAATATGGGACCCATATATCGTCCCGAAACTTCTGTAAAGTTTTACCACAATATGCTGCGCAGTGTCTCAGGAGAGGGAAGAATTTTTTTTCTGAAATACTTCGCCAGGTAGCATATTAGACATTCAGTAAGGTGTCGGAAGAACCTTTAGCTTTATTCTTCAATTCTACGCTGAAGATAAAAGCTGCATGTCTCCGAAATATTGGTAAGCATCTGTTATACTCCACGGCTAAGCAGTGAAGACCTCTGTAAGAAAAACACGTTTTCTACAATTTGGAATAGAGAACAGCCTCCCCGTCTGACCTAAGAATGACATGTTTATTATGTGTATGCACGTGTTGTGTGCCGTGTTCACCCTTTTGGAACTGCGTGTGACCACGTCATCATGCCTTTCGTAGTGCTACCTACCCAGCCTGCCCTTCCTTATCCCACCACGAACCTTCCTTTTGAATCGCCTGCCTTGAAGCTTCGTATTTTGCGGTTGATTCTCCAAGGGAAAATATTTAAATTCTGGTGTGGATCTTGTGTTTTCCAAATTCCCTTTTGGCGTACGCAACGGAGACATGACAGAACCCCAGCATTGGCGTCATGCGTTTAGTTAAATTAAATTGCTTGCGTTTCCATGTTTGAATATTGTTTTCGTTTAACGTGATGTTGATAAGATTTTTGAGAGGGAAGAGACCTAAACATTGGACAAAATGCTAGTAAGCTTTGTTATTATAATTCTGGTTGTAATCGTATTATTTAGTATTATTAAATTTGTTTCTTATAAATCTTTATGTTGTGTTTTTGCTCCCGTAGTTTCCACTATTTGAACAAAATAATAAGGACAAAAGAGGTTGGTGGAGTTTGTTTCCGTTTGTCAATTCTGAAACAGGGGATTTTCATGGATCTTGACATAAATATAAAGATGAAAATATGAATAGCAACAACCACTGAATAAAACTTTAATTTTTTCTTCTTAGCTTCCAACACATATCGCAAATTAAACTTCACCTTCCAAACTGATGAAAAGAGCGTGACTCCATTTCAAACAAGTGCTGCAGCAGATTCGACTTCAGCTGTCATTGTCTTCCGAAAACAGACCGGCGCAGATCATGCTTTCGGCACCCTCGTCTTCACCTGTCAAGAGCTGGGACTTATCACAGTCTCGAATTTCAACTGCCATTTCGTCTTCCTTGTCAAAGAGCCTCTTGTTGACGTGATTACCACATGTCAGTAAGGCAGAGCTCTTGCCACAATTGATGCCTTCCTTTGCTTGTTCAGTGCTAGATGGATTCTTCTTGTTTGCCCTTACTTGTTTCTTTTTCTTGGCCTTTATTTGTATCTTCTGCTGAGCAGCTCCATCGTCCTTTCGCAGTAAATCAATATTTTTCTTGTAGGTAGAGCTAGTGATAATCTGAACATGTTGAGACTTGGAACTTTTGCTTGGTATTGCAGTTTAGGGAGGTTAAATTGCTGATATCAGCTGCTCGGTAGGAGTCATTACCTGTACTGATGTATGCAATGGATAAAATTCCTTGAATCTTCCAGATCAGTTTTGATCTACTGTCAAGAACACAGAATCTTATTTAAACCTGTTTCGTCAGAAAGAAAATCGTGCAGCCGAAAGATGTTCCTGTTGCAAGTGTAAAGCCCCGCTTTAGGGACACCAGTGACTGCACACTTTGCTGTAGCAACCCTGACATATTTAGGTTCGCCCGAATAATTCGGCTACTTGATAGACTGTCAAAGCTCTGCCATTGTTTATCCGTATCCACTGTTCAGTACATTAAACATAGAGTGTGTTGAAACGCGACATGAAGCTTAAATCAGTAGGCTACGTCTTGTGCGTCGAATGAGGTGGCAGGGAAATTAGAGAAACATGATGTTCTTAGACCAAAATTTATGACATCTAAACTCCTGGTATGCGAATAGTGTCCATCTAACACGAGTAAGACGAGATCTGCCTCAGCAGGGTTCAGGTGCTGCAGGAAATGGCGGAAGGATTGCTTAAACAGATCCGACTGGATCTACCCACAAGTTTGACAATCGTAAATTGAACCTGGTGGAGCACCATTCATTAGCTCTAGCTTCATATTCTTCCGTGGCAAAATTATTAGTGGAGAAAGCTGAAATATTGTTTGTGACGTCTGTTATCGAGCAGTCCCTTTCCGCTGATTGAGGCGTAGATGTCCGGTGTTCTTCCTTTAAACCAATTACTATTGTGTGGTTACGCTAGATGATGTTTATGCCCTTCTCATCACAGTTGTACAGCATGTTGGAAGCAAGTCCTATTCTGCCACTCTGGTTCAAATAGATCGTAAAATTGGGCTACTCTCTCCGGAGTGAACATTTTGCGTGGGAAAAAGATAGGCCTTGTGGTGTTCTAAACGATAGCTTAGGATTTCGGCTTAAGAATCTTGCGGTTGCTTCCTTTTCCTTTGGAAAGGGATTTGCAATGCCGTTCTGTTTCACCAGTTGAAGAGGAAACCAGCAAAGTCTTTTTGAGATAATCGGAAAAAATCTTTTCTCCATAAGAATGCAGTAATCCGAAAGATCTGTCTCTGAGTTCTTTGAAAGTTATGGTTTCCAATTCAGCTTAGTATTCGCGACTTATTCCACATTTCCACCCCCCCCCCCGAATCGTTCCCCAAACGTTCTAGAGTTGGCTGGGAAAGGTTGAGCTTTCTAGCTGCCTTGTACCTCCCCCCCCCTT
>Ga0123354_10015203_pt1 | contig 12008 bp, 8 predicted proteins | sample TergutLab28metaG_2_FD_97872 | JGI IMG/M metagenome (GOLD analysis project Ga0123354, IMG submission 97872) | Labiotermes labralis P4 segment gut microbial communities from Petit-Saut dam, French Guiana - Lab288 P4 | ecosystem: Host-associated > Arthropoda: Insects > Digestive system > Gut ... | reverse complement strand
TATTTATAACTCCATTTCCGTTAGAACTGTTTAAGCCGGGTACCCATTGGAATGCAAAGAGCGATTCGGAATTATTGTTATTCTCAATCGTAAACAAATCGGGATAATTGGCCATTAATTTGTTTGGCATTTACTACCGGATTTTGTACCAATGGAGTAGGATCGGTCGTAAGAATTACATTACCCCATAACGAAGCCAAATGCCAGTAAGCCAACCCGATGTTGGTCTGCACCGTCGATTCCCATGTAATATCCGAGTTAGGCGTATTGCCCGGATAAAGTCCTGTGCCATAAGTAGTCGTGGTAGGATTATAGACAGCATACCAAGCGGTTTGGCTCGGAATATTCTGGTTACCGGTTAAACCCCATCCAAGACGTAATTTCAGGTTGTTCAATCGCTTTCTATTCTGTTTCGTTTTCCATATATTCTTTGGGAGATATTCCGTATAATTCCCGAAAACTTGCCGAGAAGTGGGATAAGGAAACAAATCCTACGGCATCTGAAACTTGAGAAATGGTCAACTTCTTCTGGTTTAATAGTTTTTTCGCCTGTTCCAATCGTATCATACGAATGAAATCGCGGGGCGATTGACCGGTTAGTTCTTTCAATTTCCTATGGATGTGAACTCTGCTGAATCCTACGCTGGCGCCTAACATTTCGACGTTCAGTTTTGGATTGGAAAGGTTATCATTAATGACTTTTAAAACTTTTTCCATCAATACGTCATCGTATGCTTTCAGTTCAATGGGTTCGATTTTCCCTTCCAACTGAGTATGAAACTTGTCTTTCAGACGTTCTCTGTTACTCAGCAGGCTGGATACGGTTTTCTTTAGAATTTCGGGATTGAAGGGTTTCACAATGTAGGCGTCGGCATCGATTTCCAAGCCGATCGCCCAGTCGCGGTCTTCGGATTTAGCGGTAAGAAGAATCACCGGAATATAGTTAATATTTACGTTGGATTTGATTTTCCGGCAAAGCGTGATGCCATCCATTTCCGGCATCATAACGTCGCTGATAACCAAATCGGGCTTCTTAGCCAATATGTGTTCCAACGCTTCTTTTCCATTATTTGCCTGACTAACTTTATACAACGGCTCCAACTCCGATTTAACGTAATTGTTGATTTCCCAATCATCGTCCACAATCAACACCCTGTATTTCGTTTTGGCGTGGACGGCAGTCGCCGTATCCGGCTCTACATTCATGTTGAAAAGATCTTCCTTTCGTGTGTAGGCAAACGTTTGCATGGGTTTGTTTTCCGGAATAATTTCAACTTCGTCATCTTTTAAATGCTCTTTGCCTAAAGGCATACGGATAACAAAGCAACTACCGGTACGGTCTGTTCTGTTTTCGGCGTAAATAATTCCATATTGCAGTTCGACTAACGAACGGGCAAGATTTAATCCGACGCCCGTACCGAAATTGGAATTGGTTACTTCATTATCGATTTGATAGAAGCGATCGAAAATCTTTTCTACTTTTTCCTTATCTATGCCAATACCCGAGTCGATGATACGGATTTCAAAATAATTCCGCAATGCGTCTTTCTTTGATAAATCGCTTCCGGTGGTCAGTTTAATCATTATTTCACCATCGGCAGGCGTAAATTTGAAAGCATTGGAAAATACGTTAAACAGCACTTTGTCGAAATTATTCAAATCCACCCAAACTTTCAAGACAGGCATTTCAGGGTTGAATTTAAAATCAATGTTTTTAAGTTGCGCCGCATATTCGAACGACTTCATAATGTCCTGAATAAAACCAACCATATCGGTTTCCCTGAATTTCAGTTGCATTTGCTTTTTATCAATTTTCCGAACATCCATCAACTGGTTAATCAGCCGTAATATTCGTTGGGCGTTCCTGTAAATCAGTAAATACGTATTATGCAGATCCGTAGGATTATCTTTCATCAGCAATTTTTCCAAGGGACCCATTATCAGTGTCATTGGAGTGCGTATTTCATGCGATACATTGATAAAGAACTGTAATTTGGCTTCGCTGATTTGTTCGGCGTGTTCCCGCCGCAACAATTCGCTTTTATGACGCATTTTTTCCGAAATAAACCAGGTTATTCCTAATATTATCAGCGCAAACAGTACAAAATAAATTAATTTAGCCCACCATGTGAGATACCATGGAGGCAAAATGATTAAAGTAAGCGTTTTTTCTTTCGACGAATTACTGTAAATAAATGCTTTAATCCTTAATTTGTAGGTTCCGTTGTTGATATTGGTAAAGTTAATCCGGTTAACTCCCGGTTCGGTAGTCATCCATTGAGAATTAAATCCTTCAAGCATATACTGATAATAGATTCGTCCGGAAAATCCGAAATCGAAAGTAGAAAATTCCAATGCAAACATATTGTCGTCATAACTCAGGCAAATGGTATCCGCATCGGAAATAAACCGGTTAATGATTTCTCGGTGACCCGATTTTTGACCGGCAACAATCGACTTGTTTTTCAGATACAAGCCTGTTAAATAGGGACTAAGAGGAACTCGTTGGTCTGTAATCTTTTCCGGATAAAATGAAGTAACGCCGCCGGTGCCTCCGAAAAACATTTCTCCGTCTTTCGATTTACATGCTGCGCCCATACTAAATTCATTTCCTTGCAAGCCGTCGAAGACATAATAATTAACGAATTTTTCTTCTCCTACTTTCAATTTTGAAATACCCGAATGCGTACTTAACCAAAGATTTCCTTCTTTATCATCGAGAATATCACAAATGACATTGCTTGGAAGTCCGTTTTGTACCGTATAAATAATTGAAGTCTGGGTTTCTTTGTTAAAACAAGCTAATCCGACGGGTGTGCCGACCCAAAGATTTCCTTTTTTATCTTCTTTGATGGCATAGACGACTTTGCCGGGAAGAACTTCGGGTTTTGTATAATCCTTCATCTGATGATTTTCGGGATTAATAGTGAAAAAGCCATCGAACGAACCAATCCACATAATGCCCGATTCATCGCTTCGAATGCAATTGATCCAATCGTTCGGGATAAATCGGTCTTTCGACCATTGTGTATAATGTTCGACATACTGCATCTTCTGTAAATCAAACACATAAATTCCAGCTCCGTTCGTACCTATCCAAAGCCGGTTCTGGTTGTCTTTCGCTAAACAGAATATCTTGTTTTGAGCCGTATTTCCTTTTGCATCTAATGGATTATTATAATAAATGCAATGTCCGGTTGTCTTATCTATACGAAATAATCCTTGCAAATAAGAACCTCCCCAGATATTTCCGTTATCGTCTTCAATCATTGCCATTATCGTATAAGGTACGGAATTTACGCCGGGAGCCAAATGATAGGAACGCCCCTCTTTATCCAATTTATAAATTCCGTCGTTATCGGTTCCTATCCAAAGAACACCGTCGCCGTCTTTCACTAAAGACATTACGCAACTCGAACCGATGATATTTTGATGAAATGACTTATGCCCCCAATAATTGAATCGATTGGCATTTTCGGGATTCAAAAAAACGCCCTTTTGAAATAATCCAATCCAAATATTGCCGGTTCTATCCTGAAGAATGGCATGTACTTTCATTTTAGAGAGGTCAAAAGGCGCAGATAACATCTTGCTGTCTTCTAACTGCTTTTTTTCTTCATCATATATTTTCAACCCCTGCCCGTCGGTTCCTACCAACAAATGATTGGTATTGTCCAACAACAAACTTTTCACGGCGAGAACTGCACCTTGAGCATCCGGGATCAACTCAAATTTTTGAGTCTGAGGATTGAATTTATACAATCCGTTATTCAGCGTTCCGACAAAAAGATTTCCCTGTTTGTCTTCACAAATGGCGGAAATCTGATTACTGCCAATCGACTGTGGCGCTTTAAACATAACGACTTGGTCGGTAGCGGGGTCGTACATATTCAGCCCTTGATTTTCGGAAGCAATCCAAAAGCGACCTTTTTGATCTTCAATCATGCCTGTTAAATAGATACTGCTCAAGCGGTCGGTCAATTGTTTGTCGGTATGATATAATTTATCGTCTTTCTGAATTCGAATAATTCCTTCTCCCGAAGTAGTCATCCAGATGTCATGATTTTTACTTTCGATAATGGATGTAATATGGGGAGAAATCAATAATTGCTCGTTGTAAAGATTCACTTCCGTAAACCGGTCGGTAGCCCTGTCATATAAGTGCAAGCCATTGATGCAGCCTACCCAGAAACGACCGGAACTATCTTCAAACAAGCTACGTACATAATTATTTTTGAGAGTTGTAGAATCATTCGGACGATTTTTGTAGATGGTAAACTTAACGCCATCGTATTTATTCAACCCGTCTTCAGTGGCAATCCAGATATAGTCTCTATGGTCTTGGTATATATAATTAATTAAACTACTGGATATTAAATCATTATCCGTAGTATAAAAGGTACCTATCTGAGCATTTACGATGTTAGTAAGACCTACAAGCAAAAGTATAATAAATCCCTTTTTAACTTTCATCTTGAAAATTTGTGGTTTAGCCATGCACAAAGGTACAATATTTTTGGTAAGATATATATCATTGAATAAAAAATAGTATAAAACGAGTAAAAACACTTCTTTCGTCAAAACAGTTAAAATTATAATAATTGATGTGAAAAATAAAAGCTAATCAAAGGATAGTCCGAATTTTTTTGTAAGTTTGCCCGCTGAAAATATAAATTATTAAAAATTCAAAATTAAATGAGTATGAAAAAAATGCGGGCGGCTATCATTGGGTATGGCAATATTGGAAAATTTGTATTAGAAGCGATAGAAGCATCGCCGGACTTTGAAGTAGCCGGCATCGTTCGAAGAAATCCTGCGGATAAACCTGCGGGAATAGCACATTTGGAAGTTGTAGATTCCATCAAAAAACTAAAAGATGTTCAGGTAGCTATTTTATGCACTCCCACACGAAGCGTAGAAAAGCACGCAAAAGAAATTTTAGCATTGGGAATCAATACGGTGGATAGTTTCGACATTCATGGCAACATCGTAGAACTTCGCAGAGAATTGGATAAAGCGGCAAAAGCTGCAAATGCCGTATCGGTGATTTCAGCAGGATGGGACCCCGGAAGCGATTCTATTGTACGGGCTTTGATGGAAGCGATTCTTCCGAAAGGAATAACCTACACTAACTTTGGTCCGGGAATGAGTATGGGGCATACGGTAGCCGTAAAAGCAGTCGATGGAGTAAAAGCCGCTCTCTCGATGACTATCCCGACCGGCACAGGCGTTCATCGCCGGATGGTTTACATTGAAGTGAAAGAAGGCTATGACTTTAAAAAAGTAGCCGACGCCATTAAAGCCGACGATTATTTCGCTCATGATGAAACTCATGTGATGCAGGTGGAATGTGTCGATAATTTAATTGACATGGGACACGGAGTGAATCTGGTTCGGAAAGGAGTATCAGGTAAAACTCAGAATCAGCGAATGGAATTTAATATGTCGATAAACAATCCGGCATTGACGGCACAAGTATTGGTAGCTGTCGCCCGTGCAAGTTTCAAACGGCAACCGGGCGCTTACACTATGATTGAATTACCCGTCATTGATATGATTTACGGAGAAAAAGAATCGTTGATTCGAAAATTGGTATAATGCATTATTGCGAGGGCGAAAACCCTCGCAATCTCCTCAAAACTCCGATGTGAAATGAAACCTTATTTCTTTGAAATCCTGTTGCGCCATTTGTAATACGTAGGCGGAATCGGCAAGAAAGACATCGCGACCTCCTTTATCCACAGCGATGTATTGAAACTTTCGCTTTTTGAAATTTTCCAGAGCTTCCGTCGAATCGCTTTCAATCCAGCAAGCTTTGTATAATGAAAGCGGCTCCCAACGGCATTGCGCACCGTATTCGTGCAACAAGCGGTATTGAATCACCTCAAACTGCAACTGACCGACCGTGCCGATAATCTTTCTTCCGTTGTACTGATTAATAAAAAGCTGAGCGACTCCTTCATCCATCAGTTGATCAATGCCTTTGTTCAGTTGCTTGGTCTTCATCGGATCGGCATTTTCGATATACTTGAACATTTCCGGAGAGAAACTCGGCAAACCCTTGAAATGTAGATTTTCACCGGAAGTAACCGTATCGCCGATTTTGAAATTTCCGGTATCCGGCAAGCCGATAATGTCGCCGGCAAAAGCTTCATCGACCGTCTCCTTTTTCTGCGCCATAAAAGCGGTTGCCGAAGTTAACTTCATCCATTTATCGAAACGGACATGCTTGTAATTGGCGTTTCGCTCGAATCTTCCGGAACAGATTTTCAAGAAAGCGATGCAACTCCGGTGGTTGGGATCCATGTTCGCATGAATCTTAAAGATAAAACCGGAAAAAGAATCCGTTTCAGGGTGAACCAAGCGTTCTTCCGCCTGCACCGGACGCGGCGAGGGAGCAATCCTTATAAAACAATCGAGCAGTTCCTTTACGCCGAAATTATTCAAAGCCGAACCGAAAAATACGGGAGCTAAATCACCTTTCAGATAAGTATTCACATCAAATGCCGTATAAACGCCCTCAATCAACTCCAAATCGGCGCGTAACTGCTCCGCTTCTTTATCACCGATATACTTTTCCAAATCCGGATTGTTTACGTCTTTGAAATGAATGGATTCTGTAATCGTTTGCTTACTGGGAGTATATAAGTCTAATTTTTCTTCATATATATTATAAACCCCTTTGAATTTAGGTCCCATTTCAATCGGCCAGCTCAAGGGACGAACCGGAATGTCCAGTTCCTGCTCCAAATCGTCCAGCAAATCGAACGGCATAATCCCTTCCCTGTCCAATTTATTAACGAAAATCATCACCGGCGTTTTACGCATCCGGCAGACTTCCATCAGCTTACGGGTTTGCGCTTCCACTCCTTTCGCAATATCCACAACAATAATAACGCTATCGACGGCAGTCAACGTTCGGTAAGTATCTTCGGCAAAGTCCTGGTGTCCGGGCGTATCCAGAATATTAATCTTATAATTGTCATAATCAAAACCCATAACGGAAGTAGCCACGGATATGCCCCGTTGTTTTTCGATTTCCATCCAGTCGGAAGTAGCAGTCTTCCTGATTTTATTGGATTTCACAGCTCCTGCTACGTGAATCGCTCCCCCGAAAAGCAGGAGTTTTTCGGTCAATGTTGTCTTTCCTGCATCGGGATGCGAGATGATTGCAAAAGTTCTGCGACGTTGTATCTGATTCGTATTGTACCTTGTTTCGTTCGTTGATTCACTCATTCATTTATAAATTTTTAGGCAAAAGTACAAAATCGGAAGCAATTCTGAAAATATCACAAGGTTACAAACTTTTATCCGATTCGGTCAAACGAATTGAAAATGGGTCAAAAAGTCATTGAATCCGATTATTGAAAACCGCCCCATTGTGTATTTTTAAGTGTTAAAAAATGATTGTTTGCTCATATTTTATCATCATACAGTTTGTCAATGAAAAATTATGTGTATATTTGAGCCATAAATCACAGTAGCATACCTTGTAAAAGACAAATGAAATGAATAATAAGCACATAGAAAACATAATACGACAAATTGCAGACTTACCGAATTTAACACACGAAAAAGCCGGACAAGAATCTGTTAGTACGACTATCCTACGGATTATTTATGAAGAATTTCGACCTGTTATTTCTAATGCGTTTGTTTTGTGGGATAATAATGATGACACCTTAATAGCTGAAAATGAATTTTATCCTAATAATTTTGATTTTATACCTTTTTTTAAGGATAATATTGTTCAGATAAATAAGTGTATTTATCCGATTAAAGGAAAGGACGCAATCGTTAAATATGAAAATTATTTGAAGTCGCATGCATCTATCTGGCATTCACTCTGTGCATTGCCAATAGTAAGCAAAAGCAACAATAAAAAAGGCGTTATTATTCTTTTGTCATCTCATAGTGATATATCGTTATCAGTTGAACAAACGGACGCTTTGCATACAGTCATAAACGAAACACTGTCGTTATACGATGTTTATAATTTTATTGCACAATTATCCGATTTTACATACATAAAAAGGTCGAAGAAAAATCTATCCAATAAATATGATATATTAACCAAAGCTTTAAAACTACATGAAAATCATATTAAACACTTTTCTATTTGGAAAATTGATAATATTAATAAGGATGATTTTATTGTAATTAGAGAAAAAAATCAGAATTTTAAAGATATTGAAGATAAGGCGCAGCCGATTTTTCTATTGAAAAACGCTAATAACGAGGACAAAGGTCATGGAATAATAAAATATGTAAATTTTTTGATAGAACAAGGGATAAGAAATGAAGTTATTAAAAAAGGCGATGAAGAAAAGGTAGAAGATAAAAAGAAAAAAATTAACCTGCTCAAATATATCAAACAGGATGAATTTACGAAAGAGGATATGAATTCCACTGAGGAATATTGTAAAAAAATAGGAGTGGAAATCGGCAAAACGGAAATAATTTATATTCCGATTATTCCTCTCCGACTGAAAGATGGAACCGATAAAATAAACATACTGCGTTTATATGTCAATAATCGTCAACAGAGTATTTTCAATAACTTGACCGTATTGTCAATGCTTTCCCGTAAGATATATGAATCGTTAACACTTCACAATCAGTTAATAAGAAATGATACAACAAAAGAAATATTAGAAAAGCAAGATGAAAATAATTTTTTCTATGAAGCCGCTAAGATTTTAGTAAATAAAAATCAATGCACCGGTTGCTACATTTATATGAAAGAAAAGACCGATTATTTTCGAATGGTGATTGGAATAGAAAAAGAAAACGAGAACGACGAAGATGAACCCAAAGTTATTATAGAGAAAGAATTAGAAAAAAAAGAAATTCCGATTGCCGATAATAAAAAAATCGTATTGTCGTTGCAACCCAAAGTTTCGAATGATGAGCAGTTCTATGAATTTTTCACCAAAACTATCCAAGGAGAACTTTCTTTGATTAAAGATGAAAAATCGTATCATTTACATTATGGAGATTATCCGCCAAAGTCAAATGCAGTATATTCGGCAATATTGATTCCCATCCGAGAACAAAAAAAAGAGGTTGTCAAAGAAAACTCGAATGAGAAAAAAGGAGAAGAAAAAGAATTTGTCGGATTTGTATTGTTCACTAATAAAAAGGTTTCCAATGGAGACAAAGCTCAATTGTATTCGCCCTATTTTTCTGCACATAACGAAACCATTGTTTCGCCGAGCATAGAATCCATATACCGGTATAAATTGTTGCAAGATTCTATCAAAAATAAAGATATATTGTTGAGAAAAATTCGCCATGAAATTCCTCACGAGGTGAATTTAATAAACAAGCAAGTGAAAAAGATAAATAACTATTTTATAGAGCAATTATACAAGGATGCTTCTGATCCGAAACTCATAAAAGAATATCTCCGCAAACAACAGGAAAATTCAGAACTACCGTTACTTACAAAGCCTGATACTGATCTTATGAATGAATATTTTCGCAAACGAAGCGTAACAAATCAGTTAGCTTTATCCAATATGCGAATCGAATTGATGGCGAATTTTGCGACTTCTGCCGGTTTTACTACAGAAGAAATACTCAGGAAAAGAAAGAAATTGAATTTTATAACCTACATTAATTCGGTCAAGGAAATATTTAAGGAAGAGGCAAGAGGCAAAGGAATCGGTATAAAATTTAATGAACTCAAAGAAAATTATGAAATTAAAAATGTAAGCCGGTTTTACGAATTGGCGATACACAATATCATATTCAATGCCATACGTTATTCGCGATTTGGAACTTGTGTTGAAGTTAGTATGAAACCGGGAATAATTGAAGTAATAAACTATGGAATAGGGATAAAACCGGAAGAAGATAGTAAAATATATGAAGAAAACTATCGGGGGGATGAAGCTACAAAGTTTACGGAAGACGGGTTGGGTTTTGGACTTTATCTTGCAAGAAAAGTGGTAAATGCCCATACCGGTCATTCCCTTGGTCATGAATCGGGAGAGATATATCCATTTAATTATGCAGGAATTAGTAGTTTTTGCGATTTTTTGGATTCGAAATCCAACGGGCTACAATTATTAAACGGGTTCATTAAGGACAAAGACCTTCAAGTATCATGGACAGACTATACCAATTTCCGAAGTGAAATGGAAAGACTGCTTCTACAAGCTAAATCGGACTATGGATTTAAACAAGAATCGATTGATGGAGAGGTTATTGCCAATATCTTAAAATCTGAATTTAGCAATGAAAATTACAGACAAATAACGTTTGATTTATTTGAAAAGCTATTTTTAAAATGCAAGGTACATAAAACAACTTTCACTATAAAATTTACATAAAATATGAAAAAGAAAATATTATTAATCGATGATCATCCTGACGATTACAGTGATTATATTTCTGTTTTAAAAGAAAATTATGATGTTGATGTCACCGCTTATATTTCCACTGCGAGAATAAAATTGCAGCCCAACAAATATGATCTTATTGTTATAGATATAATGATGCCTACATTGGGAGAAGATTTCAAGGAAAATGAAGAAGATGGTTTAAAAACAGGACTTGCGTTTTATGAGGCAGAATTAAAAGGGAAAAGTATACCGGCATTATTTTGGTGTTGGAATGAAGATTTTAAAAAAGACGTTAAAGATAAAAAATGGGATAAGACTGATTTTTTATTAAAAGAAACGGACGATGAACATTTACTTAAAGGAGTTGAGAGGTTTTGTGATAAATTTAAAATTTAAAATTATGGCTAACACTTCAGAAACAAATTCAGGAAATAAATCATACAAGAAATGTTTATCTCCAAAAGAATACTTTCTCCTTTTTGGGTGTGTGTTAATTTCCAGCATTGTATTGATAATTCTCTTTTTAACTATGGTTATTAAAATTCCCAAAGAAATTACTTTTGACTTCTCACGTACAATTTCCGTTATTCTCACTATGTTAGGAGTGCTTATTGCATTTACGGCAATCAATATTTATTCTATTTTTAATTCTCAAGTCAACGATGAAAAAAATAAATTAAAAGAACTTATTGAACATTATCAAAATAGAATAACTGACTTGGAACAGGATGAAAAAAAAATAAAAGATAAAATAAATACCTTCTTTCTTGACTATGAAAAAATAAACTATAGAGTTGAAGTATTAGACATTGATAATTCAGTGTATAATATTTTAGATAATAATGTTTCATTATTTGGGAAAATGGACAATTTGGAGAAAATACTTCAACTCATTGAAAACAAAAGAAAATCTATAAAAAACTCTAATTTGATAGATAAAAGGAGGGATTTACTTGGTGAATTAATAGTATTAAAAGCAAGAATTGATTCAAGAATAAAAAATGAAAATTTCGATAAAATAGATAATAAATATTTCAAAAGTGCTATCGATAGATTAAAGGTTTTGTTAAATGAAAAAGAAAGTATTAATAATTGATAACCATCTTACAAATACTAGTGATTTTGTTTCTGTTTTAGGTAAGGAATATGATGTTGATGTTACGGTTTGTACATCTACTGCAAGTGCCAAATTGAAAAAGTCATATAACTTTGTTATTATTGACGTAATAGTGCCTACAGGGGGAGAAGATGAGTCTGGAGATGGTTTAACAGGTTTTATATATTATGAGACCGAATTAAAAAAAAAGGAAATACCTGTATTATTTTGGTCATGGAATGTAGAATTTGAAAATGCAGTTAAAGATAAAAATTGGGATAAAACAGGCTTTCTATTAAAAGAAACAGACGATGACCATTTGCTTAAAGGAGTTGAGCGATTCTGTAAGAAATATAACATTTAATTCGCCCTTTATTGTTCGGTTTTATCCCACAATATATTGATTGATATTCCTTTTCTCTTTGCTGAAATCCACGCCCACTTTTATTATTTTTCGTCCATCCAGTTGATACGGCAATAAATAACCTTTATCATCAATTTGCTTGAGGGCTTCTTCTGCGCTGCCGTCCAATTTAAATTCAAACACATAAATCGTGTCTTTC
>Ga0123354_10015202_pt1 | contig 12008 bp, 9 predicted proteins | sample TergutLab28metaG_2_FD_97872 | JGI IMG/M metagenome (GOLD analysis project Ga0123354, IMG submission 97872) | Labiotermes labralis P4 segment gut microbial communities from Petit-Saut dam, French Guiana - Lab288 P4 | ecosystem: Host-associated > Arthropoda: Insects > Digestive system > Gut ... | reverse complement strand
GTTGGGTCGGGGGTTTGTTTTCCGGGGGGGTCCTTGGGATTTTTCTTTGACTTTATTCTTCCGGCTTTTCTGTCGCCCTGGGGGCGGCTTTGTTTTTTACGGAAATGAGGTATGGGGGTTTCCCCCCGGGGGGGGGGGGGTAAAGGCGGCCGGTGCTTATGGCTGACAACATTGCCACCTTCATGTTCCGACTGTCTAGAAATTCTGGAAGCCTCAACCTCCTGGAGCCCTAAAGGCCTGCCCAGGCCTGTATAGGTATTGAAGTAAGCACTGTTTAACCAAAATGAATAAAAAAAAAATACGATAGTATATGTACATGTTTCGGAAAAAAATTTATTGTACATAACTTATAGTTTTAAGTGTACGTCTGTAGCATCCTTTTCAGAAGGAAAATAACTTGTCATATGCTTTACTGTACAAAGTTCAGTTCTATAAAGAATGACCAGGGTAAGTAGGTTTGTGGAGGAGAAAAGGAAAAGAGGGAGAAATTCTCAGGAAGGAAAGGGATTTTATACCACTATTCGCGTAAAGTACTTTTATATATAGTTATGCACCTTTGGTCTAGTGTATACAGTATGAAATTTCCGGTTTACTTATAGCAGGAACGGAGTGAAATGCACGAAGGCATATTTTCTAAACGTGTCATTTATAGTTCTGTATACCAGTACGTGTGATCATATGTCGCCATACACACTTCGCATGACAAGTTATATACAATTTACTGTTCACCGAGCAGAACATTCCGTTCGTGTACCATGTTCTTAACTTTCCATTTTTCTAAGCAACTTTCTTAATAAAGGGGCAGTTATTTACAGTTTTTTACATACATAGATGTCAAGGTCCAAAACGTGGGGTCTCTTCTGTGGCATACAACTTTTAATCCCTTCAGGCTGTGGAAGCACAGCTGGGAAGATAAGAAAAGGGGAGTGTAAGTATAGCTGCACTCATCTGTAACCTCGGTACGCTCCGGCCGTTTTACTTGCGGGAAGGAGTACTGGTAACCAGTGAATAGGAGACTGTCCCGCCCCACAGCCGGTCGCCGGTCTGGAAGCTTCGCGGGAGGGAAGAACCACGTTTCCTGACACGCCCAGCCCGCATCCAAGTCACTATACCGACGACACTACACTACCCTGGCTTAGACGAAAAAACAAGAGAATAAGAATAAGAAAATGGGTATTGGGAATTGAAGCAACCCCAGTAGAAGGGAAGAAGCAGAGGATTCGCAAGGCGAAGGAGATTAATACAAGAAAGTTAAGAAAGTTACTGTTTTTATATTATGCCTTGCTGACGTCATACTTAAGAAATTTTATGCAGGCTCCGAACAAAGTACGTAAAGAGTATTCATAATGGAGAGTACGTCCTTACCATAGGTGATGGATGTAATCAAAATGTGCAGCATATAATAAACGTTTGAAGTTGATATGCCTTGTATCAAGTGTACTCTTATGTAACTCTTCGTCAATGAGGTTTATTCTGGCATACAGTGAACATGAAGACAAAAGAAGGGTGCAAAATCACGAAGAATTCATTTGGGAACTGTACTCAAATAAAAGAAGTGGGGGAAAAAATTTCTGGGCACGTATGCGCTCTTGTATACGCGCAGAAAAATTATGTATGTCTAATATAACGGAAACTAAGGAAATAATTCATGTACAACTTTGCGCGCAAATATGTGTAAATGATCATGGAACACACCTGTTCCTTGACTTGTACCAGTACAGTTTCATGTATTATGCAGGGTGTAGTATGCGGCTCGCCTATTATCTCTGGGTTTCTTATCGATTTCGTGCCTGCGATGTTCTAGGAACTGACGCTTATTGCTTCCCTGGGTAGTACTGGAACATTTCCGCGGAACTCTGCCGTGCTTACGCAAGACAGAGTCGAACTGACTGAGCTGGGTGGTTCATGCGAGAGGCTGGAATTCGATTTAGCTTCACTGCACCGATTTTTTTATGTTTTTCCATCATTAGTCCCCCGAAAATAGCTAAAATTTTCATCGAAATCAGATTCTGATGCAATTTGTCACTGAGCTTTAAAACTAAAGGTTAAAAATGCTGTTCGGGTATCTTAAATAAAGTTAGGTACAATCAGTCTAAACTAAGAGCTATCACCTCTTTAAATAATTAATGGAAATTATCCTCAAATAATGTAACTATAAGCAACGTTATGTATCGTGAGTTAAGTAAACGTATAAAGTGGATATATTAGGGTTGGCAAGGTTCTCTTCTCAGGCACTAGGCTAAGACTTCGATGAAATATGGTATGGGATATTTACACTCACATTTATTCATAGAATTTCATTTTGGTATGTGTGAAACAATAAAAGACAAAAACCTTGGTCTTCTGCTTTTGTTTTATGCAGAACACAGGTTGTAATCTGCTGTACGTCACTAGCGACTTAAGTCCAATATTGCTAGTGTACTTGATTGTGAGAATAACAAAATGAATAGCTAAAAAGCCTTTGAGTAGCGTTCGCTAACGACATTTCAGAGACTGTTTAGTTTTGGTATTGATTGTACTTGGCCTGGGTGAATTTCCAGGAATAATTACGTTACGTACTCATAATAAAACAAAAGCAAAGAAAAAAAGATGAAGAGAAATCTTCTTGACTGTAGGCAGAACTAATAAAGGGAACTCTCTTGCCGAGTTCCGTTTCTTTTTAATCGTTTTTTTTTCTGGCTTCCGAAAAGTTTGCGAAATTGCAGCCATTACGCACTGTACATGTGTGCATGAGAGACACCGAGCAGAGCTGTGTTAACCAAGCAAGTGGCAATAATACTGCCTTTGCGTGTTGCTGGGTCCCTGTGTTGTTACAAAACAGCACAGTTTATAGCACCGAAGGTACAAATATTCATTTCGGGAAATAAATTCATTTGGCATCATAACTTTGTCCTTAAATTTATGAAGCAGCTTTCAGTCTTAGTTTTTTTTTTTTAAACAATTGATGATAACATGAAAGAAGAAACAAAACTTATGCTGTTAAAGTTCACCCGTGTCGTTAATGTTACGTCAGTTCGGTGCGTTGAACACGTCGCAGCAATTGCTTTTCTAGACTTGGCAGTGTCAGATTATTCGCTTCGAAGGTCTAGTGTGATTCTGTGAATCCGGTAGAGACATTCTGGTTGCACAAAGCCAGGTGTTTCTTGAGCAGATGGGCACATGAAATTTTAAGAAAGTTCGTATATCACGGAATTGGTCGGCTTCTGTCAAGTTCTTTTGGAGTGGATTGGACCGGGTTTGGTTTGAAATGTTAGGGTTCGGTTAATCTGGAATCTGTAGTGTCGTCCAGAATGAACTTTACGTTCCCACTCGTGTTTAATGTACTGCACACAGAATGAAGCGAATGACGCTGTTTGGTGTTGTTAGTACAATGGAAGAGATATCACTTCCGTAACTGCAAAGAGGCAGCACATTTCAAAGTCGTATTAATAAGAAGAATATGACTTATTGTAACGGCCTTTGAAGAAGACGGTACAATCAATACCACATTTCCATTTTATGGAGCCGCATTAATGCCAGCAAGAAACTTTATGAGGCAATTTTGGTTATCTCGTATTACGTGTGCGTGCAAATAAAACTCTGTCATGTTTTCAGTAATCTTGTTTTCTTCGTCTCTGGTATTTTTCATAAACTATGAATGACCTTCATCAGCTCTTAAGGTAAAAATTTCCCTGCGAACGCTGCAAAGGCATAAGGGGAGTGGATGGACAGCTCCACTCATTCTTATCCTCGGCACCAGGTGGGGTAAGTGGTCAGCTTCACGTCCCGGCCGCTTTATCCTGTGCAAAGCCCCTTGGACCACTGAGCAGGAGGTTGGGTGAGCCTGAGAGCGAGTGTGACCGTTTTGAGAAGAGGTATAACTGCCACTTCCAGAAACCGAAATATTTTGTTACTGACTTACTTACCTACTCCTTGGCTCTACGGCCCTCTGAGAGTTTTTGCTTTCTCAAATACCGACGCCCATTCTTCTCTGCCCACGCCTGCTGTCGCCATCTTTTAACTTTCATCTCCCGCAGATCATTCTCACCATCTTCCAACCACCTCAGCCCATGTCTTCTAATTCTTCTTCTTCCCTACGGTTTACTCCCAAGTATTTTAATACCCTGACACGATCCATTCTTACTAGATCACCTGACCATTCCACTGTTTCTGTTTTAATGTCTGCTACCAGAAACCGATATTGTATCTAAAAGTGCTCACTACGCGGGACCTTGGCGACACAATACAAAATACGTCAACCAGCACGTACTGTATATTCAAACGACTGCCATAATAGTTGAGCAACCTTACTACGTAAGTACAACCTACTTTAAGAAAGTAGTAGGCGTGACAGCCGGCAATTTTGCTGGCTTTTTGTATAAGTACGGGGCGTGTGGATTAGAACACTGTCTGCAGGACAGTAGTGGGAATACGACATCTGTTAGCGATACGTAATAAAATGTGACAGTGATAAAAATAAATCAAATGGCTAATGTTGATGTGTCATTTATGAAGTGTCAAATCAAAGATATTTCAGTGAATGTAAATATTAACACAGAAAGAGATTTTACATGCTGTTTAATACTTATATAAAACTTGATCTGTCTGTACGTGCAGAAAGAACATGCATTGTCAGAGTACAAGGTGCTGAAGATAAATCTGTACCTAAGAGAGGAGCAGTAACAGATGGATGAAGAAAATTACTCACTGAGAAGGTTAATAATTAGTACAGTTCACTGAATTTTGTTTGGGTGATCACATCGAGAAGCAATACGTGGGCGAGATAAAGCTTATGCGAGGTGATACATGGGTAGGCAGTTTGGTCGGAAAATTTGAGTGGAGGGCACTTCTTTGAAGACTTAAGTATGGATGGAATAATAATATTAAGATGAAGGTTAGAAAAGACAGGATGTCAGAGCGAGGTCCGAATTCATCAGGCTTTAAGGTCAATTGGTGGACTCTACTGAACACGGCAATGAACCTTCGGTTTATACAAATGACGGGCAATGTATTGGCTAGCTCTACAAATATCAGCATCTCAAAAAGGCCTCTGATCCATAGAGTTAGAGTAGACAAAGTGAAGACTTACCCATCACCGTGACATTAATCGTATGCCAGAGCTCGTCTGTGTCGTTTCTTACGAGGCAAGTGTAATTTCCGGAATCAGACTCTACCACTGATTTGGAGTAGATGGTTTGGTTCGCAGACTCCGGATATAAGATGAAACCAGACACTTCGCCAGGCCATGGGTACGGCCTTCCGTCCTTGTACCTGTATGAGACACAAACATTGCTCAGTTCTGGTACTGCATCTCCGAGGCTACATACAAAAAACAAAAGACACTTACAAACAAACGAATATAAAGTACGAGAAAGAAATAAACCTAAAAAGCGAACAAAAGGCAGAGAAATATAAAGACAGCATGGATGCAAGGAGAGGAAGAAAATAAAGGGGAAGGGTGGGGAGAGAAAGGACCATCGCAGAAACAATAACAGGCAATAGGTATGACGAGATCTGCTGTAGAATCCTACGTACCTACGTCCGGGGTTTAAGCAGTGCAGTGTACGTGTAAATATTGTCGGCATGAGATGTGCGGCATAGAGATGACATCGAGGCGTTTCTTTTGGTCCCCACTTCTTCACTTTTGGTAGCTATTTGTGTTTTTCTCTAAAGAAGCGACTGTTTAATCGTTGTAGGTTTATGTAACTTGCGAATCTTGTGGATACAAATGACTTTTATGTCACTAAATATTCAGTGAAATATGAACAAAAATGTATTAACTCTTTAAATAATTTAACAATTTTCCAACTAGATGCGATTTATTCAGTTTATTACATTAATGTAGGCAGCTCTACATGTCTCGGGTGTAGACACCCATCATCAGGAGCTCGTACAACTGTAATTACAGCTTCTGGTATTGATTAACCGGATCTACTACCATCCGCCTTCGTTGTTGAGTTGGAACTGATTCATGTGTATCGCACAGTTCAGTTCCAACTCAACAACGAAAGCGGATGATAGTAGATCCGGTTAATTAATACCAGAAGCTGTAATTACAGTTGTACGAGCTCCTGATGATGGGTGTCTACACCCGAAACATGTAGGGCTGCCTACAGTAATGAAATAAACTGAATAAGTCGCATCTAGTTTGAAAATTGTTAAATTCGATTCACGATGCACGGACCCATGTTTATAAAATTCTTTAAATAATAACGATCTTAAAACAAATGCATGTAACACATATGGCAACGTTCCTGTATCAGAAGTGTCGCATATCGAGAATTACAGAAGTCCAGCAAAGAATTAAAATATAACTATACTTCCAAAAGATTATTATAAGCCTTTAAGTAAATGTGTAAATCACAGTGAAGGACATACCGGAAACATAACGTGTGTTTGTAGATATATATTATACATGTGTGTAGAGTGTAACACCTGTAATGTCACTTACTTATTCTGACAGTAGTACTTCACCCTGTAACAGGCCATGAAGATGTATCTGTACTCTTTCTTTAACCTCGGCGCTAGATGGGAGTGGGTCAACGCCACTCCCCGGCCGCTTTCCCCCGCGGGAAAGAGATCCGGTACCCATTATACAGACGCTGATTGGACCCCATGATCGGTCTGGACGTTTGCGGGAATTTCGTCTCCACGGGGATTCGATCCCCGGACGGTCCAGCGCGTAGCGAGTCGTCTATGTTGACTGTGTACTTTATAATGTAAGGGAAATGCATTAAAATTATTCATTTGATCGTTAGTTGTGTAAGTAAAAAATTTTTATCTTAAGTAAACGAACAGTGGCACGGAAAATCTCTACGAATGCATCTGGACAAGGTTGGTCCGAAGCTGACACACATTTTCATTATAGCACCACGTCAGAGCATGTTTAGACGATAAGGTGCCGTAAAGCTTTTATTAAATTGTGGCTATATTAACCTGGAACAGAGCAGCGCTTTGTTGTGCGCTCTTTGGAACACCTTTGCGGTAGACCATCTTTGTAATCACAACTAAGAACCAGACAGAAGACCAGGCCTCGTCATGTACTGGTTACAACATTAAAAGGCATCCGTTTCGCAATACGGAGTCGTCAAGTTCCATTTTGAGATGTTTCGTAGATCTCCGCACGCACAAGGCGTGTGTCTTATAAAATAACATGACTCGTTCCTTCCGCATATCCCATTTACGTAACTGTTCACAGTAACACCAGTAGGCTTATACAACGTCATATGATTTCTGTGGTAGGCAAATCCTCGTCAGCCAATAGACCCAGTATCCACTACATATTCTACTGAGTTTAAAGAACTCCTTCAAATAAACCACGAAACAATAAGAAACTAAGAGAAAATACTGTTTCAAACTTATCCTACGTAGTTTTTCTGTAGCCATTTAAGTTAAAACCATAATAGGGCCCTTAAACAGACCACTGTTATTTTATCCACCCTTTACTGTACACACGCCATACGAATCGTCAACTCATCGATGCTAAAAATTCTTTACAGATCACTGAGCACCATGAGTTAACGTACGTCTGAACCAATCACAAAGGAGAAGGACAAGTAGAATATAATGCCGTGACCATAAACTTATGGCAGTAACTTCCCCTTTAGTGTCATAAAATAATACTGTAGTAGTCCCTAGCCACCTTGTCACGTGTCCGATCCTCAACAAAACATGACGAAAAGAATGAATTTAATAACATCTAATAAAGTTACATCAGTATAAGATTTAGAAATTATTACTGTGTGATTATCTGCGATTGATGAATTATTGTTATACTCAATAAAGGCCGGTAATAGCTTTTCACTTTATACTGATCTTTATTAATTTTGATTTATGTATAGTTTCTGCGAATTAACTAATTTTTCGACTAACCGAATTAGCACCCTGTTCCGTTCGCGCCCGTTCAGCGCGTGTCCACTGATATTAGAAATTAGCTTTTGGTGGAAAAACGGTGTTCCCTTTTGCGGTAAGATGAATTAGTTTGCCGGTACTTGGTTCTCAACTATGTATGCGTATATGGATATTCATCTAATTCATTCCGAACTTTTTTAGTCTTCGGTCAGAGTAGAGATGACGCTATGGTAGTATGCTCATATACCTAGAAAAACATAGAGTTTTCAAATAGGGGCGCTTCGAAAATATTTGTAAAACAGGCAGGCTCATATTAGTTGAGCGCTTACGCTAGGCTTGCGCAGTGTCATGTAATGCAAATGCTGTAGATGACCTAATTTCAATGTCCGGAACACATGTGGTAAGGAGTGTTCGGTACCCAACCCACGTACCTAACCCAAGCCATACCGTACCTAACCCAACCACGCGAAACGTCTTTCCTGAAACCCAGTTAAATTATCAAGAAGTTCCCTGCTTTTGTATAACCCGAATACTCTTTATTGGGTTCACAGAAGCCCGTTTTGTACTGCATCACGAACCAGTTATATCTTTTCCACGTTCTTATATATTTCTCTACAGTTTTTTCTAATAATCTACTATCAGCCTGAGTACGCGTGTTTTTCCCCAACAGTAGTCTCCGTACTTGTTGACGAAAAAGTCTGTAAGAATTTCTCGTTTATCATGTACTCGCCCTTGTCATCCTGCATGATGCGATCTCCCTAATAATATTCCGTTCAGACTAGTTATGAACCTTCTTGTTACTGTTACACCTATCTTCCTGTTAGTACTGTATAGTTCTGGTAAATTGGAACGTCGAAGGTATGTACGGAGTGCAGGTAGCGTGGGGTGGGTATTCGCCTGGCGAGGGAACTACTGTCCGCGCAACAGCATGTCGCATTACCGTGATTGTGCCAGCTACGAATGTTCTAGCGGCCGATGTATTTTTGACTGACATCTGGTGCCACAAAACAGGTAGACTGCGTTTGAAATATGATGGCACACGCGCAGAAACCATATTTCGTCTTTCGACGAAACGGGCGAGTCCATTTAAATCGACGGGGGCGTCAGTTCAGTCGACTACTGGCAGCCGAGGTGTGCGCATCAGCGGTAGTAGTGCTGGAGACACCATGTTCCAAGGTTGTGTGAAGAGTACTGGCTACCCACTCCATTCGCCAGTTCCCCTTCACTTCCCCTCCCGTGCGTCACCGTGTGCCATCACATTTCAACTGGACTCCACCAGCCTCATATCCTTTGCCTCTCTGTTGTTTGTTCCTTTTCCCACTTCCTCACCCTCCATGCTTCAGTTTACCAGAACTACTGTGTCTCTACTAGGTCCAAGTATTGTGCTCCGCACTTGTTCTTACATTTCATTTAAAGAACGCTATAAATCCATGGTCTTGGACTGCGCGGTCGCTGCATTCAATGCAGTATTTTGCAACGCTGTGTAGTCTACTGTTCTGTTCTGTTGATTTTAAATTTTAACAAAAGGATATATAATTATACGGCAAACAATAGAAATACAAAACGTTCCCTACATCACTCAACGTATAATACCATTCATGGTTTAGTATGCTTAGTATGAGGGGAAACACAGCTTTTCATATAAAAACAATTTCCAAGAAGTGCCGGAGAGTGTCACATTACAGGGTACAGTAAAACAGGATAACACTGAAAAGGGTTTGTGAAAACGCTTCATTATTTCACTTCCCAGAATTTGTTGCAATCTGCCGCCCTCATCCTGTCTAGCTCGGACAGGGATAGACAGACCTGACGAATATACCACTATTGCTATTAACGGCTGAAGCAATCATCAACTGTATTTACAATCTTGTTTGGTGTGGGTAGCAACTGACAAGCACTACTATGTTCGGATCGATCCTGGGGCCCACTCACCTTCTCTGCCATGCGTACCAAGGAAAAACCACTCATCTCCATGGAGTGTTTAAATTAACAAATGTGTACCGTTCGACCTATACACTTCCCATGTAACTCAACATCATGTTGATTACAAAGGGCGACGTTACCTCTCAGTGGTTTCCACACTGTGGTTCAGGAATCTGTGCAACGAATGCAAGCGTTATAAACGTCCGTGTCCATCTGTCCAACATCTTTCTTCTCTGATATGAATGCAGGGATTTGCTTGGAATTTTATGGCATTGAGGTCTAAATCTAAAAGGTATCAGGCGACACTGAATTTTGTTCCTATCCTTTCTATAGGACTACAACCGTAATTTATCAGCGAAAACGAAAACCTTTTGTGTTGATGTTCTCTATGACGACTCTTCGCGAAAATATTTGCTTATCTACGTTCAATACGGCTCATGTAGACTCCATTATAATCTACACATTTGATTTAAATTTTTTTAATATACTGAAGTGTTAAAAAATACAATCCAACAGCTATTTGTATGTATATGTCGGTTTCAAAACGTCGTTCTACGTTGTCCGACACCTAGACTCCATTGATATGTATCTGCAATAAATAAACACGAAGACCGTAGAGGAATGCAGATTCGCCGAAAAAAAAACCTGTAGCAACTATGTATCATACTCGGAGCAGGCCCACAGGCCTTAATTTCCGATTGAAGTACGCCTATCTAGCCCTGCTTTTTGAATGTCATTATTATTATTATCGAAATTTACAAAAATATGTAGCCTACATGGTGCTGTTCTAATAGTTTGTATTATTTTTGTACTGCGTGTAGATACACCGCCTGTCTTTCCGTTCGAAAGGAAGCCCTTTAATGGCTTAGTTGTGTTGAGATGAGCAAAGTGGGCGTGGAAGGAGAAAAAGAGTGCTTTCCATTGCTTTATTTGTAGAGCATCGGCGATAGATGAGTGATTGAGTATAAGACATTGATATAGTGATACGCGGGAGAATCGACTTACTCGGAAAGAAACCTCTCCCAGTTCCATAATGTGCAAACAAATCCCACAGACTGGCCCAGGGAGGAAAAGAAACACAGAAGGGAGGAATTTTATAAACTTCAGGTAATCCAATTTAATGATGGTCGTTTTAAAGTAAGAGGCCCCTCTAAGTAAATTTGAAGGGTACTGCTATCCTTTGAAACCCTAACAACATTATGAAAAATAAATTTTCACGATCTATAACCGTATAGTTGGGTGGTGACTGGAACATTAGGTGGAACAGGTTTCCTCGAGGTGCATCCTTATTGCTCTCATATGTCATTCACTCGGAAATTCCTCCTCGACAGACAGCTGCTGCAGTGTATGACGGTAAACTTCACATGTTCGTAAAGTTTCAGTCTTCTGAAGTGATTATATCGAGAAAGGGAGGATGAGTGGGATATAAATTGGCAACTTATCAGTCTGCTGGGGTGATTATATCAAGGAGAGGTTGAGCGGAATGTAAATGGCGTACATGGGAATATGAGAAATGCGTATCGAAGTTGTTCGGAAACAGTAGAAAAATATCTCAAATAAACAGCATGAAATTATTAAAGATTGGGACTAGTGATAGTGTACGATGGCAGCAGTTTGTTAACTCGTAATGAATCCTCGAGATCTATTAAAGAAAAAGGAAAAGAATTTTGTGGCCAACTACGAAAGTACAGATTTAGAAGAAACAAGTTGCCACATGGAGCTCGCTTGTTGTGATTAACGCAGAATTCTTCTGATGAGAATAATGAAACATATCATATCATTGGTGTTCGTCAAGCGGAATCGTTGCTCAGCGGCAGTTCGTCTAATTCTGTGTCATAAAGATACCTGGTTTGAAACACAGGCCGTAGTCCATAATTCTGGCTGACGTTTTTGTGGTATGTTTGTGTTCGTCCAGGTGAATGCAGTCCAAAGCCACGTAATTATTAAACTGACATAGAGACCCACACAGGACATTGTCCACCATCGTGCTTTGCTGATAACAACACGTTTCGGAGTCTAGTCCTCTTTCTGTCATGAGGTGAAAAGTGCAACTTTTCAGACGAATCAGATGGAAATGAACTGTATTTTAGCTGGATTATTAGATGAAGCTGACTTCTATCTCTGAAGACTGGATATATATACAGGGTGTCCCAGGAGGAATGTGCCAGACTTCGGGAGGGTGTTCCTTATGTTAAAGTATACCGATATAACCCAAAACACCTATATCCAAAGTTGAACGGTTACGGAGATAATGG
>Ga0123354_10015198_pt1 | contig 12010 bp, 10 predicted proteins | sample TergutLab28metaG_2_FD_97872 | JGI IMG/M metagenome (GOLD analysis project Ga0123354, IMG submission 97872) | Labiotermes labralis P4 segment gut microbial communities from Petit-Saut dam, French Guiana - Lab288 P4 | ecosystem: Host-associated > Arthropoda: Insects > Digestive system > Gut ... | reverse complement strand
GTTTGTGGGTTAATTATAAAAAAAAATGGAAAATCCCCTTTTAACTCTTTTTTATCCTGAAACTCTTAAATTGTGGAAAAAAAGGGTGAAAAGGGGGCCCCCCGGCCCCCCCCCCCCCCCAAAAAAAAATTGTAATACCCAGGTAACAACGTCGTGGGTATTGTTTGTGGAATATTTGGTCACTAAAATTGGTCACCACTGAAGTGAAATAATGTTTGGTGCGACATTAAACAAGGACTGCATGTATGTAATTTCCATTCATAAGTGTGAATTCTTAAAATATGTTATTTTTTACTGAGGTTTATGGGAAAGAGAAATTAAATAGTGAAATAAAGACTATCTAATAGTAGCTGTCATATGTCTTATAATTTCAGAAAAACTTGTCCCAGTGCCAATTTGTATACCACAAATCCCACATTGACTGGCCTGGAACCAAACTTCGGTCTCTGAGAGGCCAGCAATTAACCCTCTGAGTCTTGGTGTCTCATTTCAACAATATTCCACCACTCCTGTGCACGCGTACTTTATTAGTCTACCACCAACATTGCGCAACATTAGCAATGGACAGCACTGTTAAATTTAACACTTCTGTTCATGTACGTCTTGTAAGAAGCTGAGTGGGGGCCTGGGTAAGTCAGGCAATGCACTGCCAGGGCTATTAGCTGGGAAGCTGGTGCACCTCTCAGTCTCTTATCTAATGTGTACCACAAACTATTTCTCCAGCAATAATGCAGCTGGGGCATGAAGCTCATTATGGTCTTATGTACAGTGCCAGCTCCAGAATATGTGGAGGTGTATCTCCATCCCCTCATACAGCTTACAGTGTAGTGTTCAATTAAACGCATAGATAACTTTACAAAAGCATGCATATTTTCCTATTTAATATTATGATAAAACTATCACGTATAACTTTATATGTCTTATTTTTAACCGAAAATGTTTTGTCACAGCTCTCTTATAACATTATGTATTTCTTTAACATATACCATGCTAATGTTTATAAATGTATATAGTACTCTGCATGTATCTTCAGTGTTTGTTACACTTCTAAGATTAAGTTAAAATTCCATTGTTTTCATCTTCTAGGCTTATTGTTTTGTGCCACTAGTTGCAATCGATTTGCTACGCTCACAGCAGTGACTATAAAGTACACATTCTTATGAGAAATTTGGCCATTTCTCTGCTAAGAACAAGAGGTGGGTGGAATACGGACCTTTGGGAATGTCAACCCCCCCCCCTCCCCTCCCTTGCAGGCAACTCATGGCCTGACCAAAAATTTTTTTTTTAAGTTAAAGTGATCCCGTTACAGACCCGGTGTGGCCCAGAGGGTGGGTAAAGGTATAGCTTTACTCTTCCGTGACCGCGGCACTAGAAGGGGGTGAGTGGTCAGCAGCACGCCTCGGCCGCACTTTACCCCCGGGAAAGACCCGTTACCCATTTTACAGGAGGTTGGGTGGGTCCCAGGGCCGGTCTGGACGGACGGAAAATCTCGTCCCCACCGGGATTTGATCCCGGACTGTCCAGCCCGTAGCTCAGTCGCTATACCGACTGAGCTACCCGACCCACATTCCAAAGAATTACTAAAATTTAAATTTTATGAAATTTGTGACATCCCAAACAAACCCGCCTTTCTCCTCGAGGTACTTAACAAGGATTTATTTCCAATCTGAAACCAAGGAGTAAGTAGTGGAAATCGTCCGGTGAGTTGCAAAGCGTAGTTCAATAAGAGGTGAAATATTACGCGCATTGAGCAGGAACTCGAGTGTTCAGCTTCTCTCTCACTTACAGGTACGGTAACGTCACAAGGTGCAGCTACAGGGCTAACGAAGAAGGAAGGTGAACTGTTGTTGACCGGCGCCGCTATTGCTCTCTTCTTTGCTCAGGTACAGCACAAGCGCAAGTTTTCCCGCAGCTGTACTGAGGAGGCAGAGAACTGAAGTCAATAGCTTGTTTGTATCACCTCCTTATCACGGTTGTTCGTCACCCAGACGTTATTACAATATTAGTTCCACATGTCACTTGTGCCTCCAAGTACGCTTTACAAACCGACTGTCTGACTCATCCAGTTAAGAGGAATGCGAAAAGGATGATACATTGCAGTACTGAAAATACTACGAACTGTTACGTAAAAAGTTAAGTTCCCCCATACAGGACATCAAGGTCTAGAGGGGAGTAGACGTATAGCTCTATAATCTCGGCGCTAGATGAGGCGTAACACCTGTTATACAGGACTCATTAACTGCTGTTGTAACTGATCGAGTCCGCGGCTTCACTATTCGATGTCCCGGGACCAAACATACCATCGAACCCGCAGCCTCCTATACAATTGGTACCGCTTTTTTTCGGGGAATAAAGTGGCCGGAGAGTTAAGGTGTACATTCACCGCCATCTAATGCCGAGGTTAAGAATGAATGGAGCGAAACGTTCACTCGCCCAGTGCCTTCACGGCGTGACCAGGTTACTACTCTGCTTTTTCCCTCAATACTTGTGTCTTCAGCGTCACGAGTTCGCTAGGCGGCAATGTTGTCATTACGCGTTGTAACGGATTTAAAGAAAGACTCGCTAGTGGACTGCAGTGGTATTGCATCATGCCACGTTTCGTGACAATGGGCCACCTGTTTCAGCATTTTAAATGAGGGCATATACACACGGTGCGGTGTGCTCACAAGCCTGTATTTTTCCTTTTTAAGTAGGAAATACAGTTCACCCTAAAACAGGCCACGAAGGCCCACAGGGCGAGTAGAGGTATAGATCCACTCTTTATTTAACCTCGGCGCTAGGTGGGGGTGAGTGGTCAACGCCACGCCCCGGCCGCTGTACCCCCAGGAAAGACCCGGTACCCATTGTGTAGGAGGCTGGGCGGGTCCCAGGGCCGATCTGGACGGATGCGGAAAATCTCGCCTCTCACCTGGATTCGGTCCCCGGACCGTCGAGCCCGTAGCGAGTCGCTATACCGATTGAGCTATCCCGGTCCACTTATAAGTAGGAAAGTATACTAAAAGCATAATTCATAGTTGTATTAATATTCCCAGATTTCTGTGGTGTTCTTTGTAGTACTTAATTGGACTTGAGTCTTACGTAAGTTTTGAGATTTACAGGGGCGACTGTGTGAACCGGGTCCTTTTTCCTTGCGACCTCCACTGGGGCCTTCCTTGTAACCTGCCGGTATAGCCTGTTGCCACCTTACCCCACTCACTTTGACCATGAAGATGGAGGCAACATATTTCTCCGAAACGTAGCTGTCTGCCGATAAGAGTACACGGCGTCACAAACCAGTAGACCAATAGCTGTATGATTCTTATGTTTTCCACATAGAACTCCTATCGTTACACATGTGCGTGTGTGTATGTGCGTGTGTGTGTATGTATGTGCGTATGTGTATGTGCATGTGTGTGTATATATGTGCGTGTGTGTATGTATGTGCGTGTGTGTGTATGTATGTATGTGCGTGTGTGTATATATATATATGTGTGCGTGTATGTATGTGCGTGTGTGTGTATATATGTGCGTGTGTGTGTATATATGTGCGTGTGTGTATGTATGTGCGTGTGTGTATGTATGTGCGTGTATATATATATATATATATATATGTGCATGTATGTATGTATGTGCGTGTGTGTGTATATATGTGCGTGTGTGTATGTATGTGCGTGTGTGTGTATATATGTGCGTGTGTGTATGTATTTGCGTATGTGTATGTGCGTGTGTGTGTATATATGTGCGTGTGTGTGTATGTATGTGCGTGTGTGTGTATATATGTGCGTATGTGTATGTGCGTGTGTGTATGTATGTGCGTGTGTGTATGTATGTGCGTGTGTGTGTATGTATGTGCGTGTATATATATATATGTGTGTGTGTGCGTGTATGTATTATGTGCGTGTGTGTGTATATATGTGCGTGTGTGTGTATGTATGTGCGTGTGTATATATATATATATGTGTGTGCGTGCGTGTATGTATGTGCGTGTGTGTGTATATATGTGTGCATGTGCGTGTGTGTGTATATGTGTGTGCGTGTGTGTATGTGTGCTTGTGTGTGTGTGTGTGTGTATGTGCGTGTCATCGTGCTACGCACGCCACACGCAATGCTGCTTAATCGTTAATATTTTTTAATTTGTCAAATATTCTGCCTGCCGGAAGTGTAACTTAAAAAAAAAGACCAAATTCACTGGGCTGTATGAATATAATTGTATTACATAGTAATCGGCGACATGTTTCGGCCACGTATATGGCCATTATCAGGATGGTGGGAACAAGAATACAGTGACAATTATAATGTGACGTAATCAATCCACAGTTAAAAACTGCATGATTTATAACTGTGGATGGCCACTCGGGTGGCCGAAACATGCCGGTGATCACTCACTTACTTACTTACTCACTCAATCACTTACTTACTCAATCACTTACTTGCTTACTTACTTACTCACTCACGTACTTACTCATTCACTCACTCACTTACTTACTCAATCACTTACTTACTCACTCAATCACTTACTTACGTACTTCGTGGAAGAGAGTCCTACTTGAGAATCTAACCGGTTCTCGGCTGTTGAAGAAATTCCACGCACTTTATGGAACCCAAAAGTTCATTACCTCATTCACAAGTGATATAAGTGCACCCTTGTACAGGCACTGAGGCTCTGTACAAGCCCTACGGCCCACAGGGTGAGTAGAGGTACAGCTCTACTCTTTCTTGACCACAGCACTAGAAGGGAGTGAGGGGTCAGCGTTTCCAAGTCATTATACGTAATAAAATTATATATAATATATATACACACACACTACCCGTGGGAATTTGTTGGTCTCTTTAAAAAATCGTATACAGCTGTGATTAATGCACTGGACATGGACACATACAATACCGAGAGAGTGTATCAGATTGATTCTGTAGAACTTACTCATCTCCCTTATACTCGTACTTTATCCTTTCTACAGTGCGGTGTTCTTTCATGAAATATAATCCTGTATAATATGAGCTTCACATGATGTGGACATTGTAACTTATCTGGTTCGTAATATGATAATAAATAATGTACGTCAGCAAAACTACTTTATTACACAAGGTAATTACATAGGCTAAATGTTTCGACTATTAATCAGTCATCTTCAGGCCTATTTTGTCAATTGAGTCACAAGATGCTATGCACACATAGGGATCCCATCGTGTTTACATTCATAGATATACATGGAAATACATATGAATTTCCATTAATGTAAACATGATGGGATCCCTATGTGTGCATAGCATCTTGTAACTCAATTGACAAAATAGGCCTGAAGATGGCTGATTGATAGTCGAAACATTTAGCCTATGTAATTACCTTGTGTAATAAAGTAGTTGTGCTGCCGTACATTATTTAATATCATATTACGTTTATAAGCACAGTGTGATGCCTCTGTTCAAGTTACGTTCTGTCTATAGCTTTTGGGGTAGACTTCTCAACTGTTGTTATTCATTTATTTATTTATTTTGATTCAAAACGTGTAGAGAATCCGTCGTGGCGTATGAAGCAGCCCGTAGTGGTCATGTCAACGAACCCGGCTTTCGCCACAAATGAAAGTGGGTATTCCCCACTGCAAAGAACCGCAGCCTTGGGCTATCTTGGCGTAGTGAATGGAGGGTCATGGGACTTGGCAGTTCCAAGTCGGCTGTTTGATAGTTGGATCCTAGTTCACCATTGTCGTCATTGATGACGGATGTGTACAGCGAGTGACTGTGTCTCGAATGCTGATTTACCAACATCGCAGGCCATTTCTTGCGGAAGAGCTTACCACGTCGGTCCACTTTTCCTGGTTCCCTGGCGAAAGTCAACGCTTTGATTTGCACCGCGAAGTTTTTTGCTATGATCCCGGAAAGTTGATGTAGTTATTCTGAGTCACATCTTCGTGATTTCCCTCATTCTCTTCGGACGAATGGACGCATGACATATCAAAGCAGGGCTGGCCAAATTCAACGCCAAGGAGGGCCACACAATTCGTTACGCACTCGTCTAAGAGACCCACTTGTGTATACATACATTGAAAAGTGGAAATTGAATAAACTAAAGCGCTGTTTATTTATAAACTACAAGTTATGCTAAACGTACGGTTGAATGAACTGGATACAACCCAAAAATGATTTGTTTACTGTGTGCTGTCTTAAAAGTGATGAATTGTAGTTTGTAAGCATTTTCTATGCTAATAAATATGCCGTATTATGTTCTCTAGACATATTGTGTTTGTTAAGTTGTATTACTGATGCTCTTCAGACGACCGGCCCTGTCCTAAGTATCGATAGATACCCGCCAATGCCAATAATACCGTCAGGGACCAGTAATGTTCGCAGGACAATCGGCAACTTTTCTCGTATCAACTAATCTGAGACAAGATGCCTCATCTTTCAAGAATTTGTACCTCATTGCGTCAAACAAGGAGATAAACTGTCTTGTACTGAAGTATGCAGTAAATGGCCTTTGTTTGAATTCATGATAAGATATGAAAGTGCAGAAAATAACTTTGAGTTTCTGAGGGTCTGTCAGCCGTGTAGCATATTCCATAATTGAGATCACCACTCCTAATTCATCTGATAAGCTGTTGTATGCTTTCTTCTGGGTAATACCGCGGGGTCCGAATTTTATATGCCGACGTTTCGGAACACTCTGATCCATCTTCATAGGCCAGTAGGTATGAAGTATGACTAGATTCGAGAAATTCTTCGTAATTCATACCTACCTGCCTATGAAGATGGAAGAGATATAGTGTCCCGAAACGTCGGCATGTAAAATTCAGACGCCGAAGAACTGCCCAGAAGAAAGCATACAACATTCAGAACACGGCGAAAGTTTGAAATCAAGAATGTCTGATCAGCTGGTCAAAAACCTCCTCGCTGTTGTGGAAGCTAAGTCTTCTTACCGTGATCACGCTTAGCCAAGTAAATCCATTCCTATCACCCACAGCCCTCCTGCTAGAACTCCGTTTTATCAATATCTTTCCACAGTCCCTACTTCGCACACATGATCTTTTCTCTTGAGATTATCCGATCACAATTTTTTGTGTGTTGCTCATTTCTTTATACATGTTATATGCCCCACACTTCTTATCTTCCTTATGTAATCACAGTAACAGTATTAGTTGACAGTACATGTATGGCAGCTGTGAACATATCAGTATCTTTAGATCCAAAATACTTCAAACGAACTCACTTCGTGAGTGAGATATGACCCACTATATTGCGCACTGTTTGCGTTGAGAATTGGAAACATACAAGTGATATGGTAATAATTATCCAACAAGATGCAACAGAATACAGTTTATTTAAATCTGTCAACTGCTCTACATGTTTCGGGTGGTATTTCACCCATCATCAGGAGCTCATTACACTGTATATACAGTATCTGGCATTAATGAGACCGTTACTGCTACCTGTTGTTTCCGTCCAGCCACGTTCACGACAGGTAGCATTACATGTCTCATTAATGCCAGATACTGCTGATACTGTGTAATGAGCTCCTGATGATGGGTGAAATACCACCCGAAACAAGTTGAACAGTTGACAGATTTAAATAAACTGTATTCTGTTGCATCTTGTTGGATAATTATTGCCATATTATACGATGCACGTTCCATTGAACATAAAATGCGAGTGATAATGACAGTCCTCTTTTATCACGTGCGGGTTTTACGTTTTCGAGTTGCATCGGAATGTGTTATCAGGTTGGCACATGCTTTTGCGCATCACGTGTTATGACGCAACCAAATGCTTTCTGTGATCTGTTTCGGTAACATAACAGGCGAAGCTCTTCATTCCAATGACGACATCATTGGTAATGACTAGTTGCAGCCGGTCTTAAGATCCGTACAAGGTCGAAGAATGAAGTAAACTAGTAAGTAAATCACACCCTGCCCAACACCAGGTGTACATTTTCAGATCAGACTCAAAATTGATATGCGTCTTCATGCCATGATGTAAAAATAACAGTCTGTTCTCTCAGACCATGACAATGTAACATTTTGCAAGCAGCTGCAAGATTACGTCTGATTTACTATTTATGGAACAGCCAAGTACAATTTTCGTTGGCCTGTGGAAATTTTCTTATCCGCCCATCTCTTTATATTCTGTGCCCATCCTCTATCATATAGCTCGCTCTTCACTGTCCATACAGTGATACCAGTGCTGGAGTGGCTGGAAGACGTTCCAAAATGAGGGGGCGTTGGAGAAGCGTGCACGAAAAGGTGAATTGGCAAGAATTAATTTCATTTAGCCTTGGATTTCATTGTTCATGCGAATTCGATTCACGAGAAGACAGGTCTTATTATTTCATCAGCAGCGATAAATGTGAATTTATTTGTGGCAAGGTGTATGGCGCTAAATACTCGCACAATCTCTATCGTTGCACCGTGCATTTCGTAGAGTCATTTAATCAGCACACCAACTAATGCACATACATAACATTTTTTTTACATTAAAACATTTAAAATCGCTCCAACATGTTTCGATCGTAAGATCGTCTTCAGAGAGCTAAACTGTTCCTTGCTAAAGTCACATTAAAAAAAACACTCACTGGGTGTGTGTTTTTGAAAAAAATGTGACTTTAGCAAGGAACAGTGTAGCTCTCTGAAGACTATCTTAGGATAGAAACATGTTGGAGTGATTTTAAATGTTTTAATGTAAAAATGTTATGTATGTGTATTATAGTTGGAGTGCTGATTAAATGATACTCGGACAATATTTCGCTTTTGAATGAAATCACTCGGACGTAGATTTGATCTCGATAGGAGGATATTTCCGGGAAAAGAAGAACGTATGGTAACCCTGTCCAAAAATGCAATGTAGTCTAGGACAATGGCAAACAAAACGCGGTCTACGGCGATGTTTAGATATTATTAAAAATGCGATGCTTTATTTTTTTTTTAAATTTATCACACGTTGTACAAAATAACTTATAATAGCAACAGCAAAGCAAGTTTTGAGGTGCGAACCAGGTCAGACTTTCGAATATGCTACCCACATTAACTGTTAATAGTGTCATTCGTATGTATTCTTGCATGTGTATGGAATATGTTCAGATAAGATGGGTAAGTTGGTAGGTGTCCATTAATTTTTCAAACTTTTTTTTTTATCTCGCGAAGCCCTCTGACCGGTGGTCACTGCAAAATAGATTCACCTGACCCCAACATTAAAATCGTCACTTGTCTACCTCTGTTCTTACACCCGGTTAACACATGGCGGTTGCTACAAACTGTGTGTGCAGATTTCAGTATTGTCAGAGGCGCGTTATTTTGTTGTGTTGTTTTGAGGTCCATGCGCAGTGGCGTACCCAGGAATTTTGTTCCGGTGTGGGGGGGGGGGGCTCAACAAATTCAGTTGAAGACAGAGGACAGAGAGAACGGGGAAGGTAGCTGTAATTTGGTACAAGAAATTTCATTTCATATAGTAAAATTTTCTTAATTTTTGGTACTTTAAGACTATTTGTGACGACAACCAATTTATTTGTCATTGCTACCTAGGTAGTTTTAGAATTTTACTGCCTTTTTACCGAACATCTTGGGGTGTTGGCGTCCTAAATTCAGCAATTTTTAACAATGTTCACAATCGGGTTGAGTTTGGCACGATTTTGGAGGGCCTTCGGAATTTCGGGAGGGGTGTTCAACCCCCCAACCCCCTCAGTACGCTGCTGTCCATGCGTAAAGGGTGTATAATCGAGGATAATGAGGGGGGCTGCGTTTTACGTTTAACTCTTAGTACCAGCCAAGCGTTAAAGCATTGTCACTAACGTCGTTACCACCTCATAATTTTGGGAGTTCGCTCTGTTTTAATACATAGAGACAGTAGAATGTTAGAAGTATGAAACTGAGGTTACTGTCCATTAACTTTGCATTCGCATAAGATTTTGTAGCTATCGATTAGTCGATTCGGACTTTGAAAGGGGGAACTCCCAAACACATAGCGATTACGTACCCAGAATGTGTTTCCCCCCTGGAAAGACAGTAGGACAAGAGCTGCGTCTGTTTGCGTTTTCTTTCTTTCTACGGGCACCGTTTAGTTGTTCACACTGACATCCGCCAATACAGAAACCGGTCCGGCAAGACTCCTGACATTCCTTTCGCGGGACACAGTTTGGGAATTACAGCAGCAGAATAATAACTAGCCCAAGTATTTCACCAGCCAGCCGGATCGCTGTTGCACCCAGTGCCACAACGCCTACGTCATCCTAAAGAATGCACGAGTAGGCTTACGTGATAGCAATAGGCCGACTAATCAAAAGTAAGAGCAGCCACAATACACACATCAGCTGCTACCGCATGGCGGCTGGCACACTTACGTCACAGCGATTTATCACGTGACAATGACCTGCGTTTAATGTGTACGGCGGATCATCAGATGTGTACCGAGGTTTTGGCTCCAAAACATGTTTATGTGCACCCTATTAATGCGTTATTGCACCTGTCCCTCCAGCACAAGTGACGTACCCAAACACCTGGCTGTTGCTATGTCTCAAATCGTTTCTTCGTCTCCATTTTGTGTGAAACACAGACAAGACTACTGCAGCACGAACTTCCAAATTTCCAACTCAGTAATTAGTCCGGGACTCAGCTTTGCAAGGGTAGAAGATGGGCAAATGTAAGCAAAGTAATGATTTAGATTAAGTCTGGATTGCATGCCTTCTGAGTCGCAAGGCTGAGTCCCGAACTGTATATAGAGTTGGCCCACTTAACTACGTCTGCTCCGCTGTCTCCTCTTCTGAGCCAATCCGATCAACTCCATTATTTAACGGAAGAGCCGAAGGAACGCAAAGATGAACCTCGTCGGAATTGTAACCGAGGGTCTACTTGGTAGGAAGCAAAATTCCATGAAATTATGAGGCGATAGAGCGACGGAAGTATGTGCGTCACGTGAGATACCTGAAGTATGTGGGGTACGTGAGGTATCTGAAATATGTTCGGTACGTGAGATAACTGCAGGATATGCGTCACGTGAGATGACCGAGGCATGTTCGGTATGTGACATAACTGATGTGTTCACATGGGGTGGCTGAAGTATTTGCATCGCATGAGATAACTGAATTATGTTCGGTATGTGAGATAACCGAACTATGTGCGTCACGTGAGATGACTGAAGTATGTGCGGTACATGAAGTGACTTAAGTATGTGCAGCTGCACTATACACGTGTCGGACATAAGAACAATGGTCAATTGGAATTACGAATTACGCTACGCGGGGTCCTGTTACACACTTCCCACCCAGCATCATTTAGGGCATCATAATCTGGGAGGTAACGCTGGACTTGTCATACGAATATAGCTGCTACTCAAACAGAAATTCAAGGTACGAGAGGTCGCCTAGGGTCCTTAGGGACCCAAATCTCGGCTATTTCCGCCACCATTGGCATGGATACCTCCCACTGCCTTTATAAAGTGACGCAAATCCGTCCAGTGTTGAGTGAAATGCCACTGAAATCCGGTGACTCGTTACGGAGATGAAACGCGGTTCATCTTATGCGGCGCCCTGTGAGAGGAATGGTTTAGGAACCCTGCCCTTGAGGATGAGACAGCTGTTTGACATTGCAGAGTGTTGCATCATACGATCTGGTGCCATGACTCAGCTGCTTGCAACAAGGTTGTTGCCATGGACGGTATGTGCCGGAAGGTTAAGGACGTGTTCAATGTCGGCATTACTTCTGAGCTTCAAGACTAACGGCTGCTTCATTATTATTTCTTCTTTATCCTCTCCTTCTGTTCCTGTACATGGCGACATGGCCCTAGACCTACCTTTGTCCGGGTTGCAGAATATTGTCCATGGACGCGCCAAGAACTGTCGTCTGCCATGTGATGCATTGCAGTAAACGTATGATATTACATACAGATATTTGGTGGGACTCTTCGAACTGAACAGCAAGGCCTCTGTCTCACAGCACACTACAAATGCTGACGTACCTGTATGTACATGCCCCCCCCCCCCCCCCCCCGCCCCCGTTAATGAAAAAAAAACAAAACCCCACCACGCCCGACACAACACCTACACCGTCGC
>Ga0123354_10015197_pt1 | contig 12011 bp, 7 predicted proteins | sample TergutLab28metaG_2_FD_97872 | JGI IMG/M metagenome (GOLD analysis project Ga0123354, IMG submission 97872) | Labiotermes labralis P4 segment gut microbial communities from Petit-Saut dam, French Guiana - Lab288 P4 | ecosystem: Host-associated > Arthropoda: Insects > Digestive system > Gut ... | reverse complement strand
TACTATGCCCATCATCAGGACCTCGCGACTATGATGTTGATTACCACATTGGTCGTATTGTTCTTGGTTTGCTGTATGTTGGAGGTAAGGTGCAGTTAGGCTGGAGTGGTGTCCAGGTTGCAGGCTCAGCCTAACTGCACCTTACCTCCAACATACAGCAAACCAAGAACAATACGACCAATGTGGTAATCAACATCATAGTCGCGAGGTCCTGATGACGGGCATAGTAATGCCCGAAACATTTTGAGCCTATAAGAAGTACAATAAAAATAACAAGTGACATCTAGTTGGTTTTTTATTCTTCAGTTAACTCAGTGGAACATCTGAGAGGTCTATACCATAAATACCAAAGCACATAAAAAACTTTAAATGAATGTGCATTTATTAGCATGTCATTTTGTTATGAATGTCTGAGGAATTCTCCAGTAACCATGCTTTATTTGAAATTGTAAGCAATGTAATTTTATAAAAAGAATGCGGGGCCCACGAACGATAGCGATCAATACTGTAGTGTGACTGAAAAGACGTAAACCAGTAACAATTTGATCTAAGTTATAATAAATGCAGATAAGAAACCAAAGTTGGTAGGGGAGATTTGATGTTATCACAGGCAATACCAGGCGCCAGCCAACAGTTACAAGGACAAGGCAGTAATACTTGATAAGGGTGTAGTGTGAAGGTTTACATTACATTACATTACTCCTACTGTGTACTAAAAGATTGTGGGGAAAAACTCTTATAATACTAATGTTATTAGTTTTTTCATTGCTTGTAGTCAGTGTATTTTTTATTTAGTCAATACACTGAGAGTTTATTTTGGCTCAAATCAGGGACCCCCTGAAAAGAGTTCAGCGCTCTAGCAGCTAGGCCACTGAACTTAACTTAAATACAATTAATATCGCTTACTGGAGGTTACCACCTTAACGCCGTGTGTATCAGTCGCACCTCACCTCCGTGCAGCGGCGTACCGATGGGAGGGTTTGGAGAATTCAACCCCCCCCAATTCCGAAGGCCCTCCAAAATCGTGCCCAACTCAACTCGATTGTGAAAAATGTAAAAAATTGCTGAATTTAGGAAGCCAACACCCCAAGATGTTCGGAAAAAAGGCAGTAAAATTCTAAAACTACCTAGGTTCGCAATTGTTTTACATTAGCAATGTCAAACAAATTGGTTGTCATCATAAACAGTCTTAAACTACCAAAAATTAGAAAATTTTACTATATGAAATTAAATTTCTTGTACCAAATTACAGCTGCCTCCAGAACCCCTGACTAGGGGGCTACCGCCCCATGATCCCCGTTCTCTCTGTCCTCTGTCCTCAACTGAATTTGTTGAAACCCCCGAACAAAATTCCTGGGTATGCCACTTCCTCCGTGGACAGTGTCTCATAAATATAAAGAATTAGCTCTTGCCACAAAACGTTAAGATAAACATGGAGGATCCTACGTTAGTGTTAAGAAGACACAATCTCTTAAACTCTTTTGTCAGTGCAAGAACGCAAATGGAAGGTTCTGTAAAGCTTTTCGTCAATGCATGGTATCCCAAGACAAAGTTCATCAATAAATAAGTTTGCATGTCGTGTAATTTTACTACTATGGAGCCTACAGTGCTAGTGATTATAACACGTTTAATTCGTCGCCGAGCGAGTATCTGTTCCGAACGCTGAAGTAAAATCATGGCTGCCAAAAATTAAAAGGGGATCGCGAGGTGGAGATTGTTGTGACACTGTGCCTTAATTGCGGTGAGGAACATGTGGAAAAGTGATGGGATAAGAATGCAATTAAAATGTGAACTATTCTTATTGGAGTTGAAAATGAAGAATGAAAATATAAAAATTATGTATCACTTGATCGGTTTCTGTAGGACTATGAACATTTTTCAGAACGTCTTCGATATTGACGTTAAAATGCTAAATGATAACTGGCGTCTAAATTGCATTTATTTAATTATTTATTTATACTTTGTTTAGCCGTGGAGTGGAAAAGGGACTGTAAACCTCTGTTTAAAAACTCGTATCTAAAATCATGTTACGCAAGGCCTGTGATGGACGCCTTATTCTTGAAGGTCTGAAACAAGGTGAAGCGCTACTGTCGTTGGTCGTGAATTTCGCTTTAGACGGCATTATTTTGAAATAACAAGGAACTCTGAAGCAAAAGCAACTGTAATTGAAAGGAAAACATCAGTTGATCATTGCAGTTTATTTAATGTGGGAAATCCCATCGTGTTTCCTGTACACGATCAAGTGGTGAGGACTGTCAAACACAACTTATAGGACAAATTAATTTGTTCTTATGAGAATGTCAGCTGCTTTTCATTTTAACTACGTCATAGCCCTCAAGGGACACTTTTAAAGTATAATTTGTTAAATATGCACCCTGCGAACTGGAAAAGTTCTGGAAAGACAGCTACCTGTAATAGACTTGTGCTGTGATGTTAAGCTTGATAGAATAACAATACGCACTGATGTGGGCTGATGTCTAGAAGTACGCTGTGAAAGGTGAGATCAGCGCTCTTCTGGGATATTACGCAGTGTATGATGGCAATTCCTTACCGACCTTTCAGGACAATATATCGGCCCCCATCTTCAAGGGTCAAGAAATCCAAGAAGAATGCCAGTCACATTTCGGTCAGCGGCTTATATAGCGAAACTTATTTTAACAAAGCTGAGCACTTCAGTACCAACGCTATCCTACCTTCCACTGTAGTTTATTGCTGCCAATTTCTGCTCCGTTTCGTAACTTCTCACTTTGCCGTCTTAGGCCTACATAAGGACAGCGTGGAAAGCATTAAACTTTGGATTGCCACTGGTCGTATTATAGTTCGCTACTCTAACAACATAAATGTGATTGAATGCAGCTTGATACCCCTGGAGCAAAACCGGTCGTGGCTACAGCGTAGGCAGGCCCAATGCAAAGCATTGTGGAGTACGTCGTACCTCCAGAAGTCAACGGTCTACGAAATACTTCAGTTCTCGAAAATCTGCATCTTTGAAGAAGTTAATGAAAACACTTGCAGAGGCTGAAGTTTAACAAATGCTTGTAAATAATTCTTATTAATCTAAGAAATTCTCGCATTTACCACGGTTCGGCAGAAAGCAAGAGCAGCTGTCAGTCCTTGTGCACTAAATCGAATGATGCAAAGAAAATATCATCCTAGCTGAATGTAAACAATCAGTTTTGGGAAATCTAACTGCTGACACTTCCTTTCTTTCATTTGGGTTAATCTCAATGGCGAGGCTAATTGTAATTATAGATTTAAAAAAAATTTTTGTCTAATTTCGAATTTTACAATTTGCATCTACTTTCTCTTTCCGAAATTTGTCTTCATCGTTTTTGTACGTCTTACATATTTTAGATTTTTAACATATTTTTTACGGAAGTTGCATGCATATTAATTATATTCTCGTTACGCATAATATTCTAAATTGCCAACTGTAGTGTTTAGTTATTTATTTGCATTAAATAAAGATCTAGATGTGAATTTCGAAGTACGCCCTTTTTTTGATATTCTACAAAATATTACCTTAATAAAATTTCGGAATTTTTACAATATTACAACAGCAAGTTTCAGGACTTCTTATAAGTGACTCCGATGTCGCTTCAATCTGAGATGATCGATCACCCGCCACGGTTTTGTTATTGATCGTAAAGAAATTACAAGTACAAAATTGTTGGGTTACCTCTAGAGATATTACGTTAATACCAAGCTTCATTAAATCCCATATTTCATTTAAAATTGACAGACACCCTGACATTATGATGCTATACTCATATGTTTCTTTGTAAGGTATGGAAAATTTGCTAAAACATATTTCTTGTGACCTTCTAGCTATCCAACTGAAATATTCAGCTAGCAAGCCTGATTTTATTTTAACAGGTCACATTCTGCTGACACTCCCCTGACTAAAGTCTCTCACACACATCTGCCAGGTCTGCTTACCTCTCCACTCAACAATTCACAACTCATCATATTAAGAGAGTGTGCATTAACCTGTCGAACTCGTCCCCGGTCACTTGAGAGACACCTGTCGCAATACTTTTGCCTGATAATTTCCCCTTGCATGTCCCTTTCTCTCCTTCAACGTATCCACTTGACCGTGCAAATATTCACGTACCTAAACTTGTACACCTTGTGTCACCAATTTCTTGCTGCAAGGAAAAGCAGCTCCAAAACTGTGCGTTTCACATGTACATTTTGAGGGCTCAATGCAAAATATTTCTTTCTGGAATAAATTGATCAGCACTATTAAATTTTCTCTTTGTGGTGCAACAGCCCAAAGCGAGGCTAGACCGCCTGATCATTGGGCTTCTAGTCCGGCAAGGATTCCTCTGAACGACTGATCAGTTCGTCACAGGGGCCGCTACCTACGCAACACACAACAAACGGAAGAGATGACCGTCCATGTCCTCAACAGAATTCGAACCCGTGATACTAGCAGTCAAGCGGCTGTAGACCTACGCCTTAACCAGCACTCCATTGGGATATTTAATTTATTCCTTGAAATATCTTACGTTCCAGCGAGGGTTTCGGGAGCTACTGCCCTCAAATAGAACGCTCGGCCATTGAAGGGCAAAATATGATATGTAGCCTCCCAAAATCGAGGAAGCCACGCGATGTTTATTTATAAAATTTTACGAAAATGGAACGTCCGTCAGTTCTTTTCTCCCATTATAACATTTGAATAAGATTTCCATTTTTTCACTAAACATTTTGTAATTAGGCACTCCCACGTCATTTCGTTTTTGTGTCACACACGTGTTGTATTTCCTCTAAGGAACTGCCTCACGCATCACAAGTTTCGAAATCTAATTTGGCTTTTTCTGTATTAGGTTGGAGTGAATAGTATAGAGGAATTTTGACGTTTTGCTGACAGTGCATCTCAGTATAATCTTAGTAATTAACCAACTTCATGTACAAAATCTTGTTTTATAATAAACTTATTATAAAACAAGATTTTATGCGTTAAGTTGGATAATTACTAATAGTGTAAAGGAAGTTTAGCCCTGTCCTGCAGGCACCAGACTCATGACTTCACAGGGTCAGTGGTTAATTAATAAGGTTCGTAATTTAAACATATCTTGAAGTCGATGCTGGCAGTAGTACAGGTGATTAGATGCAGAGTTGCGTTGTTATGTTCGAACACGCATGATTTCTTTGTTGTTACGCCTAACAGAGGCCGTGATAAACTGACAATCTTGATTTTTCTTTTTATTGCTGACCGTCTCCATAAAAATGGTTTTGGTTATCACTTTCTTTAAAGTAAGCATATTTTACACTCTGGACGAGAAATGTTAATACAGTAGAACTGGTTATACAGTCATGCGACGGATTTTGTGTCGTTATAAATGAGTGTTGTTCTAACCGAGTGGTATAATGTCGTGGTTAACAGTCAGGAGTTGTGTGCCACAGAATATCTGCGCCATGCAAGAGGTGTCGCATTACCCGATGTCGTTATAACCGGGTTAGACTCTTATTTATTTCGCAATTGATCATACGGTCCTAACTTTTTTTTCTGACTGTATCCTTCCTAATGTCATTCATATTGTATCCAGCCACTGGTCACACATCTAGGACGGTTTTTGGCCCAATTGTAAGAAAACAATTGGTAACTTGCTTATAACAATTTTATGTCTGACTATCTCTGCGCGAAGGAACATTGGATCGGGTTTTAGTTTAATTTAATGCTGGCGGATTTTACCAAAAATATTTCGCGAATTCCAATTTTCATTAAATTCGTAGAATAGCTTTCGCTTGGCATAAATTCAGCAAGCGTTTCTGTCTGTATTTGAGAGAAAAATTTGTTAGAAAAATTAAACGCACAATTTTTATCGAATAATAAATTTGTTGAAAAAAAAAAGAGAAAGACAGATACTCAGAATTATTAACTTACTCTGTGCGCATATTTCATAGTAACAAAAAGTTGCTGTTATGACCATAATTTAGAAGTGGAGTATTATTATCTCATCTCCTAAAAGAACCAGATGAAGTGTACGCTACATTTGGTTTGAGATTATGGCTGTTCCCCTTCTTTATCTTCTTCATGCGGGTGACCAAAACATATCACTGTTCTGTTACTTCCTTTGTCTTGTATTCCGAGTACAACAACGACATTTTTCCTGGCCGCTGACAAGACGACAGAATGTCGTTACTGTCTCCACAGATAGACATGCCATGGCGGTTTTCATGAACAGAATCTTTGCGGTAAACGAACTTTTGAGGTGGCCACATTCACAATAAAGTGTTTACATGGCCACGTCCATGAACACAATACCTGTAGTCAAATTCGTGAATGAAAACGCCTTCCTAGTTTCCTTTGTTGTAAAATATAATGTCAATACGACCGTTTTAAAAATGTAAGTGAATCCTAACCATGATTCCGTGTACCATGAAGGTGACGAGTACGTAGTGACTGCACAATTCTGTACATTTGTTATGTAGGGATAAAAAGTTGTGTCACGCTGAAATTATGTTGTGTGGTTTATTTTCTACACTTTGCAGTAGGAAGGATGTGCGACATTTGGAAAGAAGAATCGTCTTCAATAACTTTTGACGTGTCGTGCCATTCATATGGTGTTCGAAATTCAGATCCACCACTCTACCTAACGATCAGAACATCAGTTGGTCTCACGTACGCCTGCTTTTGTACTATTAACGAAATCTCACTTGAGGCATCACCGTTTAAACTGCGTTCTTGCTGTTGCGTTGAAGTGACGATTGAATCCTTGGTTGTATTTATACGTCCTGACATTAAAAGCACGCGCGTTCTATAGTGACAACTTCATAAGGCCTTAATAGGCATATTTTCCTGTTAACCGTCTCAGCACCGTGGTTGCTATATTGTACATAACAAATGCTTAGCATAAAAAATCTGCATCTTTACGTGGTGTAATTAAGCGTTACATTGTGTTTAAATGAGATGTCACTTAACTTAGCAGCTCTAACCAGATGTTCCACTGTGAAGATTAAGACAGGTTAGTGGAGGTAAACCAGTCCCATTACAGGCCCGATGTGCCCAGAGGGTTCCAGGATTTTAACGTTCCCAGATTACGTGACAATGGCCCAGAATGGTGGTAAGGTTGTCAGCCTTACGCACCAGCCGGTTTTACCCCCAGAAAATACTCCTGGTACTCATTTCTGTTAGAGGCTGAGTCGACCCCAGGGCCATAGTGGATTATGTCAATGAAAGATTCCAAAGACTCCATCTGGAATCGAACCAGCGACCTTCCTATTTGTAGCGCAGCACCTTAATCACTGTGCTACAGCGGTCCCGAAGACAGGTTAGTACTGGATTTTAAAATGTAATTCAGATGACTTTCGTGTTTCAAAGAGTCAAAAAGAAAATTTTTAAAGCGCCACATATATCCGCAGCAGTTTATTAATTGCCTTTCAATTTATTCTGCGGTAACTACGACATATTTTATGAAATATCAAACACCATTACTTGAAAAAAACCAGAAATAAACGAACAAGTTTTTAGCCCACGATTACTAATATCTTATGTATATAAAAACCGTTAACACATTCACTGCATTTGCAGAAAATTGAGTTTCCAACTAAATGGCGTGAACAAGGGTGTTTTTCAAACAAAAACCCACAGATTATTACCGGTCCAGGGCTTTATTTATGCTAAGTTGTCAGTTTAGACGGCGTAATATTGTATTAGATTGTGGGCTATTTATTTTATCGCAAGTGCAAAATTACTGTTGTGTAAGTAGGGACTCCAGTTTCAACAAAATACCGCATTTTTCTTAAGTGCAGGCGAATATAAGGTCAGAATCAGAACACGTTGCGACTAAAGGCCTGTCAGCAGGTCCGAAAGCTGCTTAGTCCACTTCTGGTTTCACGTTGCTGCACGGCCGTTACAAACCAGAATTACACTGCAGAGAATAAAGTGAGGGTGAAGAGGTGACCTAGACTGGTTGGTCCGCTATACCCTGTAATTGATGGATGGATGGGTGGGTGGATGAGTGCATGGGCGACAGGGTGGGTGGACGGATTAATGGGTAGTTAGATAACTGGGTAGTATGTAGGTGGGTAGTAAGCCGGTAGGTGAAAGATAAATGTTGGCCTTATAGCTGGGTACGAAGGTCCTGAGGGGAATAGAGATATATCTCTACTCTTTCTTTCACCTCGACACTAGATGGAGTGGTTAACCTCACACCCCATCTGCTGTACCCCAAGGAAAGACACCCGGTACTCATTTTACAGGACGCTGGGTGGGCCTCGGTACCGGTCCCGATTGGTAAGTAGTTAGGCAGGCAGGTAAATTACATTAGATTTCCTGGGACCACTTCGATTTGGATTAAACTGGGTACATGGAACAAATTAACCTCTAACAAGAGCAGTAGCTTAAGATCTTTGTATCTGAACAGAATAATGTTCCACGTAAATTTTCAATCTGGAATGGGCCAAAACAGCATGGAATGAAGCGTTAAATGTAGTGACGTCCATATCACGGATTGGTGCAGGCATGATCGCTTTCACAGCACAAAACTCCGGTTACAATTTTGTAGTGACCAAGAGACCAGCGGGCTGGAACTTTCCAGCTGTTGACCTACAATGCAAGATACAAGGCACTTACGAAATTGAAAGCCTCCCTTTGTCAAGCACATTCACCACTTAACGTTAGTCATACTGCTTGTGAGTGTGGAAGTGGAGCCTGCTCAATTATAAGCAAATGTAACCGGGGTGTTGACACTGGAAATTAAATTTTAGTAGGATTTCATACCACACAGTGCAAAATGCAGGTAGAAATATTTGCATTTTCAGACCGTCGTCACATATGTGGGAAGTTGTTGAACCAATCTGGAATAAATATAGGATTCCAAAACAATAAAATAATAAAACATACTCGTATAATAGCTTATAAACCTTGGTAGAAGGAACGCTTAGGAAAATCACTGATGAGATTAAATGAAATTGAAATGTTTGACGTGATGATAATGTTGAACATGTTGGTCTTATACATGACCCCCCCCCACCCCGTGGCGCTGCGACCCAACGCGGGCCATGGCCTCCTCATTCTTGAGGTTCCTAGATTACACACAACGACGCACCACAGTCGGTAGGACTCCTCTGGACGAGTGATCATCTCGTCGCAGAGACCTCTATCTGACAACACTCAACACTCACAACAGACAAACATCCATGCCCTCGGAGGGATTCGAACCCACAATCTCAGCAGGCGAGCGGCCGCAGACCTACGCCTTAGACCGCGCGGCCACTGGGACCAGCTTATACATGAAAATACTAGTAGAAAATGCTTCCTTGTGAAGTTAGGACAATAAATTTAGAATATGCTTCTTGTTATTCAGTTAAAAAATTATCATACCATCTGCTCTCCAGAATACTTATGAACAAGACCTTATGTTTGCAGTCTAAGACAAATGAATCTGGCAGAATATAGCTGTGTTGCGGGATGTGATGCAGTGCGGTGTGGTGGATATTAACCGACCTTTCAGAGGAACCTGAATCGGGATAGATGATGGGTGATAACGTATTCAGTTTCCTGACGAATGTGACTATGAACTTTACTGAGTTATGGGATGTGATGCTGTGTAGTGTTCTGGGTTTTAACCGACCTTGCAAAGGAACCAGAATCAGGGTAGATACTGGTTGGTTGGATGATAACAGAGGAAGTCTACTCTAAAACATCGCTACAAATCCCGAACTACGCTGCTTCAATTTCCAGAAAACTTTAATCTTCAATTGTATAGATATAACAGTAATATTACCAACTGCTTTGTATTGTTGTTCTAAAGTTTTTTGAACCTAAGAGGGTGAAGCAAGTGAATAATTTAGGATTTTAAAACGAGGGTAGATCTCTCTTACAGTGCAGTACACTGTTGTGAGAATAGTGCAATCAGGTGGCTAATCATGTATCGGGGAAGGGGATACACGAAATGCGTACAGAGTTTTGTGGCGAAACTACTCAGAATCGCCTGTTTAGAATAATGAAAATAAAATTGAGAGAAAAAGTTTTTAATTCCTAAGGAAATCAGTTGGAAGCGTGGGAGGTCTAAGGAATTTTTGTAGATGATGATCTACGGCGTGAATATGTTTTAGTGATGTAAAACCTCTTATTCCGTAGCCAGAAAACTAATTTTATATTCAAGTTTTAAAAAAATGCCATTAGCACAGTTTACATTATCGTCTACCAGCCTGCCTTATCTCCATTTTTTCTGTAGCCAAAAGAAAGCCGCAAGTGTCAAGAGCAAGTTGAGAGATGGTTGACCCCGGTATTGTAATGTGCGGTTGGCTGACGTTAACCGTGTGGCGTCGTCCATAAGCTTTTACTGCTCGTTTCGCAATTTCTTTTTTAAAGAGCAGACGCGTAGGCCGAAGGCTTAGCAGTATTCTAATGGCTTACACAGCGGTTTAGTACCTTCATGGTAGCCTTTTCTTCCGACGTTGCCTGTTATCTGAATCAGAAATGTGTTTGACTTTTCGAAGGCTGGTTTTGTCTCTGCCTTCAGGTCTTGTAACGGTGCAAACCCCACATACAATTCTTCAAGTTTTAGTGTTCCGTCGAACGCAGTTTTTTGTTATTAATACTTGTCTTTGTTTTTCCTGCTAAGATATTTTTTGTATAATATCAACACTTTAAACTGTAGGCTATGCACGTTCTTGGGGCCGGTTGTGAACCAAGATTTTAAAACTCTTGCTGTCGAAAATGAGATTTCCTCACGTGCCGTCTTAGCCAGAAGTTACACATTTAACGCGTTCCGCAGAACTTGTTTCTAGGCTCTGTATATGCATTAGGCCTAGCCTTGCTACAAATATCTAATAAAACTTTTTTTTTCGTCAGAACTTTAAATCGTGCCTCACAAACACGGACACGGTGGTGAAAATATCATATAAGCAACTTCAGCAGTCTTATCCATGTTTTGTACAGTGGGTAGCGAGTGAATCAAAGTCTCCCTTACGTTTGTATTCTGCGTATGAATACGCAAAATAAACTGTTTATCTAAGTACAGTTTATTTTTAATTTCCTTGGCTATAAAGTATGTCAGTTGCTACAGTATTTATGATACTTCCTTTTCAGATTTCATTATATAAAACTGTAATTGTACCTGTATATGGGTGTGAAATGTGACCTGTCACTCGACGGAAGACTATAGATTGTGTTTGAGAAAATAAATGCTGAGAAGAATGTTTGAAAGAGTAGCAGTAATGGTGGAATTAATTTTCTTATGCAGAGTGTTCAAGAAGTCATTTACAGTATTTTAGTGTGCGTTATACTAACCGGTTAATTGACTTGTGAACTATTATGGAGGGGGCGGGGTACGTCAAAACACAACTGTCTTGTATCCTACTTTGTTGTACTGATGACAACATGTTTCGGCCACTGTGGGCCATCTTCAGGTCACAAAAATGTATACAGAGGAAAGCTATGCAGAGTGTGATCATAGTATAGGTGCATATTCTAAACTTTCAACGAGATCTCGTTGTCGGTTGGATTATACACATTGAGCTAAAAGTACCTCTTCTAAGTAGAGTATAAGAATTTGATGGATATATATATATATATATAATTAAGTAATACCTAGTCTTACAAATGGCGCATTAAGCTAGATTGTAATATACAAGTAGTACGCCCTATATCAGGCGAAAAACTAGGAGGGCTTTGTACGTGCTGAGTGGAGAGCTAGGGGTGTCCCAAGCGTTCCTGGCGCGTTGGTACATCGGTGGCAGCTACATGGATGTTTCTTAAGAGGTTTTATTTTATGATTGTGGCAAAATATACGTCCAGAACATGTATCCTTAGCCTATCTGGTTCAGAATCTGTTAGCTTTTGTGAAGTTATGTTACAGGTAGCCGAAATGACCATGGACGGCTGTGTGTGAGAGATGACTCCTTAAGTGAAGCTCAATATGTATAATCCAACCGACAAAGAGGTCTCGTTGAAAGTTTAGAATATGCACCCATAATATGATCACACTCTGTATAGTTTTCCTCTGTATACACTTTTGTGACCTGAAGATGGCCCACAGTGGCCGAAACATGTCGTC
>Ga0123354_10015193_pt1 | contig 12012 bp, 8 predicted proteins | sample TergutLab28metaG_2_FD_97872 | JGI IMG/M metagenome (GOLD analysis project Ga0123354, IMG submission 97872) | Labiotermes labralis P4 segment gut microbial communities from Petit-Saut dam, French Guiana - Lab288 P4 | ecosystem: Host-associated > Arthropoda: Insects > Digestive system > Gut ... | reverse complement strand
GGTGAACTGGGGGTTGGGGGAGGTGGGGGGGGAAGGGGGGGCCCAGAAAGGGGGGGGGGGGGAGGCGTCTGTAAGAATGGATGGAATAAGTAATTTATAGAGGGTTAAATTGTTGGATTGTGTGAGCGTTGAGTCTAGGACGAAGAGGGGGAAAATATTACGGAATATGCCCGTGGCTTTATTGGCTACGGTGTGCCGGTGCCGGGTGGAGAGAAGTTCTGAATCTAGCACAAGGCCTAGATAGCGGACGGCCGAGGCCCACGGCACAGAGGTGTACTGTTTTTGAATAGGGTTCGAAACCGATTGTTACAGAAATATGTAATTGTGTTAATGTTACTTTGTTACACATTGTGAAAAAAAAGCATGGTGGTGGTGCTGTTGGCAGGTGGTAAATAATGACAGCCTACTGCACTTGACGGACACCATCGACAGACACATTGACACCATGAGTAAAGTTAACTACGCGTTGTTCTGTATCGTAGTGGACATCCTCAATGCAAGGTAAAAATATTATTGTTTTTATCCCACAATGCAAATCACGAACCTTCTCTTTGTTTGCTTTTTTATTTCGTTGTTGCTTCGTTTCTCTTAACTCCTATTTGAGAGACAGAGGAAGCTGGCATAGGAATTGGGTATTCTTCTTTTCAATATCTGTGTGCAACAACTGTTTCAAGTTTTCAAATTTCGAAAAACTCATTCTAAAATATTTAAAAAATTTTTTGCCTGTCATCTTTCAGACGTCCAAACAGGTTGTGAAATTCTCCTTCCTCTTATCTTGCTCGAAACACTCTATGAATTGAGTGTTTTAGTTTTCTTCTTCTTCTTCTTCTTCTTCTGCAAGAAGGTAAAGCCCACAAGCAGTGATCATATCCTCCTCACAAGGATCCACACCTACGACTGTAAAGAGTGGTAGCAGCACAGTACAAAACAGACGATCTGTCAAACTGTTGGACTAGCAGTTCGGATATTTCCGGCACGCGGACTTTCACGAAGGACACGGCACTGTCTGAGCATGGCAGGGGCGCGGCACGGCATGGCAGGGGAAAGGCATGGGCTCGGCATGCTATGTGTGAATTAGCCTTTATATACAAATTTTGAGTACAAAACCGCAGTGAGTTCAGAATCTCGTTGCTACATTGCGCATGCTTCAACACACAAAGGCAAAGCTATCCCATCACAGTCCTGGATAGGCCCTTAGGGCTCCATAAAGTTGAGGCTCCAGAGTTTCTAGAAAATTGGCACATGAAGGTAGTAAGGCTGTCAGCCCTACGCACCAGCTGCCTTTCCCCCAAACGGCAAGTTCTATACTAAGATTCACAAGTATCATTTACCACCATACAAAATTTGGTTGCCCAGGATTTGAGAACCCCAGTTAGCACAGTCCCCACAGATGGTGTGTGGTACCTGACAGATGGACAAACACTAACCCACTCTTGTAAGAACGATGATTAAGAGATTTTATCATGAATGTCTTTCCAGCCTGTACAGCAGTTACGATTTTAAATGAGTGAATGTCAACCACAGAGATTCAATGAGTACAGCAGTCCTTCTAGACGCACGAACAACAGCATCTCGTATGATGTCCCGGAACATGACAGAAAGGACAGAGAAAGTGGAACGAATATGAAGAGATACAAACCATGATCGCTTTGAAAGAAAGAAAAAACCACTGTCCAAGTACTGTTCTAGAGAAATAATGACATAGCCTATCAGCATGTCTGAAGGTTTCTGACAATCATGCACACCTTTCTTTCTGGGTGACATGTTGGACATTATCAATCCAGTTAACATTCCGGAAACTGTTTCCTTCACGAAGCTGGTAGATAAAGTGAACAATTCTACTCTGTCGGGCCTCTTAGAAGAGCCAGACCCACACTGTGCCTAACGTGTATGAAACTTATTTTATCCTCTCACCTGATGAAGGAAATAAAACCATTTTCTAAAACATAATGATTTAAACAACTAGGAACAATAGATAACATCTAAAACATCAGTCCAAAAAAGTCCGATCTGTATTAATTTAACAGAATCCATCCCTCTGTTTCTAATTATCATTGACATACAAGTAGATTCAAGTTACTTCATCTAACAACATTTTTATTGCAATTTTCAAAAGCTACATGTTCGAATAAAAATTATGTTTGTCAGTTGTTCTTCTACAAAATCTTAAACACAAAGGTAAAATGTTTTTATTTGAGAGATCTTTCAAATATTACAATGTATTGTTAGAATAATACTGTAGTTTTGACGGTATGACATGTAGGTTATGTGATTGTCATGATTTTCTTTAAAATTTCTTTAATATTTTTTAAAAACTATTTCTTAAAATGCAGTTAAAACTTAAAAATAAACTTAAAATTTTATAGGTAATTGTCCACATACTCTTTCGGGTAATAAAGTAAATCTATCAGGTTTCCTTCCTTGTACTGTACCCTCGTGGACTTATGAGTCAGCGAAAGAGTTGCTGTGTGTTCTGCATTTCACCTTTTGAATGAATTAACCTTTCTGTCTGAGGCCTGGCTCATGGTTGGATGCGAACCAATAAGTGTTAGTGGGCGGAGTCCAAACGTTGCTGTGTCTGACCCCGATTTTCATTGGTTGTCGTCCGGACGTTGACGAGGTAACAGGGGAGTGGAGAAAACTACGTAATGGGGAGCTTAATGATCTGTACTCCTCACTCAACATTGTTCGGGTGATAAAATCGAGAAGAAGGAGATGGGTGGGGCATGTAGCGCGTGTGGGTGAGAGGAAAGGCGTATACAGAGTTTTGGTGGGGAAACCTGTTGGAAAGAGGCCACTTGGGAGACCCAGACGTAGATGGGAAGATAATATTAAGATGGATCTTCAGGAAATGGGATGTGGGGTTATGGGTTGGATCGAGCTGGCTCAGGACAGGGACAGGTGGCGGGCACTTGTGACTGCAGTAATGAACCTTCGGGTTCCATAAAATGCGGGGAATTTCTTGACTAGCTGAAAACCAGTTAGCTTCTCAAGAATGACTCTGCTCCATACAGTAAGTAAGTAAGTGGTCCGGACGAGTTGGAGCAAGGGTTCTGCATGTCACAAATTTTCGAGATCCATATGCCCTGCCCTTACATGGCTCTTCAGTTTCCTCACAGTAAGTCTGTAATTATGCTCTACATTGGCACTTGGATTCACCATGCTTGTTCCGCTGGTAGCTCACTCACTGCTCTGCACGTCGACACTCCTCTCTTGTTACGTCACTGTTCGACTGCTTTTTAACATTTCGCTCACAAATGGCTGCTCTGTGTATCTTGCTCTCTTAACTGGCTTTCTGCTGTCCCTGTTTGTGGCAGTTGGTTGACACTATGCGCTCACGCATACCTCCTCAGGTACTCCTGACTTTTCTCGAATCCTATTGCGGCGACTGGAACCGCTGGTCATTCTGCAGTTCGCTGTTTTGCCGCCAAAGGCAGGCGCAGTTGCCCCACCCAGGCTTCATTTTGACCATTTACTCGCAATATAATAAATAATATGACACTCACGCTTAAAGTTGATACGGCCATACTGAAATGCGCAGTAAAAGGTTAAAAGTTAAGTTGCAGTCAATTGCAGAATAAAAATAAAATGCAGGTGACAATGCAACACGACACTTAAATATTTAATGCTAGAGCTGTGTTTTGACAAGCAATGTCTGTTGTAAGGTGTGATGTTGTTGCATTTTGATAGTGTTGAAATGGCGGTGACCAACTCGTGGGGATACAAAGTGAACGGGTCGTGGACAGGAATGGCTGGCTACCTGGAGAGCGGTGACGCCGATGTCGGGGCCACAGCGCTGTACATCACAGAGAGCCGCAGCTCCGTATTGACCTACCTGGCAGGCACCACACGCACACGGTAAGTTGCGATGCCGGTGGCAGAGGACGTTCTCAGAAACCAATATTTAGTCACCTGGTGAAGATGTGTTCCGCCACTCTCTCAACCTGAAGATGAATGTCCATATTTGTAGGTTAAGGCCTGTCACTAATGCCTATTCTGAGCCAAATTATCCAGTTTATTGTTGCTGTACAATCCGTGACCGTGCACCTAAATGGCTTCTTACTTCGAACTCTCTGACGAACATTCTATACCTTTTTCGTGTTTACACATGAGCTGTACACCTCAACATTTCACTCTCGTTTTGTTTGATTACCCTAATTATCTCTCAGAAGCTTTTATTCGTACTTCACTCGGTGCTGTTTCACAATTTCCAAATACACTGCTGAGCACCTCGTTTCAAGCAGTTTGATCGACTGTAGGGCAGCCTGAGTTCGAATACAGGGACTGCCATCGTCATATGAAAGATTCATTGAGTGATCTTTCTACAATTCAGTGTATTAACTAGGAAAGAAGCGGCGATGGCATCTGCAACGAAATTTGTAGTTGAGCTGCGAAAAGCAGATCTGCGTTTACTGATTCACAATTGAACTTGTAATGCGAGAACTGATTGCCAGGAAATTGGTATTTGTTATCTTTAAGTCCCCCTACGAACTCGGTTGGGTGTACAGCAGACACTGCACCACGAAAACACTGTTAGGACAGAGTGTCAGCTGCCTCGAGAACGGTGCTCTAACTCTCTTTGTGGGGAGACAAATGGTATTGGAAAATCTGACTTTCCGACTGATTGACCATTCAGAAGCCCAATATCCACGCCGCAACTTTCAGTCAGTAGGTTAGATTTAATTCTAATTCGAGTGCAAACCATATTTCTTTCCGGTGAAGTCACGCGGTTTCAATACGCAAAACACTCGGTAGTTTGGTGCTGAAGATGACAGACGTAAAATTTGTTTCGAAAATTAATCCTGGGACATACAAATTATAAATAATGGGACTGTTCTAGAAGGTTTGTGTCCGTGAACTACGAGAAAATTGTTGATACGGAGATTTCTTAGGATTACATTGAGATGTATTAATTTAAACAGTGAAGTCCCGAAAGTGTTAACATAATTACAACTGCTATTACCTATTTCGGTAAGTGGTGATACTCAGGGGTGTATAATCCTGGGCCGCAGCTCGCCCGGGCTACTAATTTTGTAAGATTGCGCCTAATATTTGCGGGTCCTGAGTACAAAATTTGCTTCTTAACACCCATCAGGCGCTTAGAATTCGGAGGTACTTGACTGTACTTGACTGTGAAAAGCAAAGTGTTAAAGTTTAAGATGAGAAACTGTTGAATTAATAACATGGTTTCTGTGTGTGTACATGTTGAAAGTCAGATCTAACGTATCCGTTGTTAAAGTCGGCCTCTAAATTTCCTGGGCGGAGCTCAGCCTCGGACTGAATATATATCCGAACTCATGACGTGACATACATCCCTTACTGTCCTTTTAATATCATCGTAGAACGATGGACTACTGGCGCTGAATGATATCGTAGGTGAGAGGGTACTTTGATGGGTGTGCAGATGTAAGTTTAAGACTGATTTGTGTGACGAAAAATGAGTGAGATTTGATACGAATTTCAAGTATATTGTTGAGAGTACACACAGTTCCATTATTGCATTCCATGTCAACCAATAAAGGTTTAATACGTCCATCAGTTTAAGTAGTAGGTACTGACTGTATTGCAAGAAACTCCCCTGCCGACCATTGCTGTCTCGGTAAGACAGCACGCTACTTAGGCATTTCTGAATCGGATATGTCCTGTCTGGTAAGGGATGGTTGAAACGGGTAGAGAATGTAAAGTCGGCCGTACCTACAGAGAAGGCTTCCACAATGAGGACAAAACTATCATCTTCCTTTCCTGCCAACCACAGACATGTAATGATCCTCTGCACTGCGGCTGACCGCGTAACCATATCGTCATCAATGCGACATTCAGGCGCTCCGGGTTTGTTAATTTGGTAGGCTAGTCAACTGATGTGGTCGTCTCCAGACACGTGCCCGCTGTTAGCGCTGGATATGCCGTGCCTGGTCGAGGACAATATGGAAGCAAGTGTAGGATACATATATCTTCTTCCTCGGCACACCTACACTACCAGTAGCTGATGAGAAGCGGAACCTCGCAGCTGCAGCTTTTAGGTACAGTACAAGGGCAATGCCGTCCTTCAGGAAGTTTCAATGCCGCCGAACACTTCTGTAGTATGAACTTTCTGACTCAGCTTACACTTGGTCAGATATGATCGAAAAGTAAATATTTATCGGCCCTGCATGTTTCATTCTTGATAATAATGAGGGAAATGGTGATAAGCAACTGTTTCTGACTTCCAGTGGCGTTCATCAGGCAAGGATAAGAGTGCTTATGCATGACCAATTCTGTGTTTGCAACAGAAACGCGTTCCTGTTCCGTCAGCCACCGCTATCCTTTGTAGACAACATCTTCATCCTGCCTTTCTCCGGTTCCGTGTGGCTAACCAGCGTGGCCCTCGTCGCCATCATTGGCTTCTTACTGCACGGAGCACTCAGCTGGGAACACCCGAAGCCAAAAGTCACGTGGAGCGACATAGCCTTGCTGACTGTGGGCGCCGTATGTCAGCAGGGTAAGGAATTGTGTCCTGATTAGAATTAATGTGATGATGCGTCTCACTACTGAAGAAACTCTGAAGAACCTGTTACAAATCATGCAGAGTTGATCAACACCTGCTAAGGGGAAATGTTATTCCGAAAGCAAGCAACTCGCAGAAATTTGATAGCATAGCTTGGTCTCTTATAAAAATACTTCCCACCTCAAAGAAAATACACTCATTCTCCCTTAGAAACGTTGGATGTTTTGGGGAAAAATTCTGTATTTGCTGTTATGACCGAACTGTACACAGAAATGCGCTTAGTGGGCGAAGTGACGTTGGCTACACATTAAATCAGAGGTGATATATTGTTACCGCTGTAGCTACTGTGAACATGTAACTGACTTCCTTTAATAACTAATCTTACTGCAGGCATAACAGTGGAAGCCCAACGAGTTCCCGGCAGAATTATCACCATCTCTCTGTTCCTGATCGTCATTTTTCTGTACACTTCATACTCCGCTTGCATCGTGGCTCTCCTGCAGTCGTCCACGACATCCATTCGCACACTTTATGACTTGCTTCACAGCGGCCTCACCCTTGGTGCCTACGACATTGTTTACAACAGACACTTCTTTAAAGTAAGGAATATTGTGGTAACTTCCTTTAGCATGGTGGGTGGGTACAAAACTGATAAGGATCCTGCTGTTTTTTCTCCAGTTTAGGAACGTTCCCAGCAAATTCTTTACTTTGTTTAATGTGAAGATGAGCCGAATTTAATGTCTCTAAGCTTAAGTGTCGTCAATCCATCGCGTTTTATTCAACCAGTTTAATTATATGTTCAGAGTAACATAACTTCAAGAAATAGCTTGTACTCTATTTTCTTCCATACGACATATTTCGGCCTATTCTCTGGATGTTATTATGTAGTCAATTTACAATTACATAAAAGGAATTGTTAGGGAGATGTTCCTTTTTTACATTTAAGTGTACACTAATCTTTGATAATATATTATTCCCAATAAGGTACAAATAAAAACGATTAAAATTAGTTAACAACAATAATATTTAATTACTCTCATAAATACTTCAGCTCATGTTCAGTGACATGTGGTTGTGTAATGGATAAGAATGGCGTGGCTGGCTTATAAATACATTTTAGATTTCAGTACAGAGATTTTTAGGTTCATGAAACATAACTCTTCCTTGAAGTTAGTACGTATATATTTCAGCTTTCCGTCTAAACTTCCTGTATCACTGCTTGTAAGTTGTTAACCTTATAGCTATAAGCTATGGGTCTGCTCTCATATTTACATAATGATCGAAATACGCGATAGAATTAGTCGTTAGCTTATTTTGCGCCAATTGTGACATGTCACATGAAGTTGTGTTATGTGAAACATATAATTAATCTGGTTCAATCTCGGTCGTCGCTCTATCAGTTTCTACTGAACAACTTATTCCAGATTATGTGCTGCTGTACTGTCACTATGAGCATAAATTATGTGGCAGTGTAACTTTGCGGACAACTGTTTTCCGTGGTGTGTCGCCATTGCACCAGCAGTTTGGAGCAGCCTGTTGCCTCCCTCTTCTACGCAACGAGGAAGGCAGTAAGTTCCACTAAAACGTGGGAAAATATCTACTTGACCTAATGCTGTTGCATCTGAAAGGCTGAAATCTTCGTGGTCAGTGCATTTTAACTTGCCAGGGGATGCAACAGATGCTGTGGGACTGGCCGCAGTAATTCTAAATGAATTATCGAAATGTTTTATTGCAGTTGTCAAAGGGTGCTAGGTAAGCTGCATGGCTGACGAATTTCTGCCACAGGGCACATAAATATCAAGTCGTGGCAGTGTTCTAGCCTGGTAACAACAGGACGCTTGAACTTTCTATATTACAAAACACATGGAAGTAAGCGCGGTTGATACAGCGTCGTTAATCACGTCGCTATAGCAGGCAGTTGTCGCTGCAAATTGCGACGTGTAGCAAAAGCGCTATTACGCTAATGAAGCGCGAGATGTATAAACTGGAAAGGTTTCAGTTTTCGAGAAGCCGTACTTTGCCAAAGCTTGAACTTAATTTTAGATATTTTCGTCAGAATCATCAGCCAAACCCTCTTTGTCTGCTGGGTCTGTCAATTTGCGCTCACCAAGATGACTCTGTCATCTGCATAGCCGTAACCTAGAAAGCCTTTCTTTTGTAATTCTTCTAAAGGCTGAAGGCTAATTCACACATACCATTCCGTGCCCCTGCTGTGCCCCGAACATGCCGTGCCGCGCCCCTACGATGCTTCGACAGTGCCGTGTTCTTCGTGAAAGTCCGCGTGGTAGCCGGAAAAATCCGAACTGCTACTTCAACAGTTTCACGGATCCTCTTTCGAATTCTGCTGGTATCATTCCTGACAGTCGTCAGCATGGATATTTGTGAAGAGCAGGTGGTAACTGCATGTGGGCTTTGCCTTCTTTCCGAAGAAGGAAAGCTAGTGAAACGAAAATACTGGATTCTTCATGTGCCGTATGCCGTGGCCTTGAGAAGGCCCTTTCAGAACGGCATAGTCGTGGCACGGCATGGCACGCGTGAATCAAACACGGCCTCACTGTGTAAATCAAATGGAAGAGACACAATCTAAACCATTAGGGACACGGCATGGGCACGGCATGTTATGTGTGAAATAGTAAGAAGTCGTTTACCTAGAGGCACCACAAAAGTGGAGACAAGACCCGTTCCTGTGGGAAGCTTTTATCAGGCTTCAATTACATGTTTGTATTCCCATTATTGACAGTTACGTTCCTGTCCGTTAATATGTTATCTACTCAGTACATGAAAGTTTCAAGAACTTAGTGTCTGATCATGGTCTGCCTAATTGCTAACAAAAGGCCCTTCTATAACTCCAGTTATTAAGCTTTAAACCATTTATTTTTACTTCAAAATATTTCGAAACATTTGATCTGGCCTTGTTCAAGGATGTTTTTTGGAAACGTGTAAAGAAATATTAAGTTTTATTTTGATTTATTAAAATCCAATGAGATAAGCCTGGAGACAAATACGTATTCAGTTATTATAATATTAGTTTCTCCTACTTGATTCGGCTCATCTCAGCCACCAAGAGGGAGAATCAAACACAAGAGAACATGCATGACAACACTAGTGTATATCATCAGTACAACGTGTTAACTAATGCATGTCCAATACATATCGGTAAGTTTGTTTTTTTTGTATACAATACAAACATTGATTAAAATTCGAAGGATTGCGAGTTGTGTATTCAGTTACCATAAAGGTGCAGTAAAAGACTCACGTCTACGTGAAAAATATTAAAAATATTGTAACGTAATTAATTTAAAAATGATCAGAACTTAATTCTGAGTGTAATAGTAAAAATAAAATGAATTGACTGATAAAATAGAAAAGGTAATTTTTCGATAGTAAGTGTATATACCCGATAAGATAAAATAGGTTTGTTATTGTTTAAAATAATACATTCTAATGAACCGGTTAAGTGGAATTGTAATAAATAATGTAATGTAATACATACCAGAGTAGATGTAAATAATTTACTCTTTACAGGAGCTAATAAACATAAAAAGATAGTTTCGTTCGAAAATGTTAAAAACAACCAGAAAGTTGAAGCCTCTATTTCAGAAAATCAATATCTTAAAACTGTTATATCCCACGAACAAATATAATAAGCGATACAAAATTACAAAAATTTGATCTGTAAAAACAGACATAATACCTTATACAAATGAATCCATTTCCCCCTGTACTTAAGGCCGAACTAAAAACTCGCAAACAAAGACCGGTTGCTAACAACATTAATACAACATCATACGAAGTGGAAGAATTCTTCATCAAGAAATTACAAGATACCCCACACTTTTCTAGTACACTTAATACATCCAACTCAAATGAAGATCCATGAAACAAGTAAACTAATTACAAGAGATATAAAAGACATTTCTGTATGCATACTCATTAATGAAATATTATACATCACTAAAGAATTATTAACCTTTCATAATATTTAAGAAACTATATTTAAAAAAAAAATCACGTAACGTGCTCGAGCTGAAGTACTGAGAAACCACAGTTTGTTCAACACAATTCGAAGAAGTGGACCATAAAGTGAAAAGGGTTGCTAGATGCAGATTTACTTTCATAAATCCTAAGAACAACATCAGTTTTTCGTTTGATTTTAATCTTTGTATAACCTATGTTAAACTACGTTATGGCACGTGATAGCAAGTGTAACGGTACTGTATTATATCCTGTGTTACGCACACATACTGTTCCTTTGGGAAGTGTCCTGTCCTTTTGCTTGCACCTATACCATGTATTTTCTGCTTCATATATGTTAGAGTTGACACTAGGGTTTGGTTGCTTATTGTATTATGACAATTCAAACCTCAGTAAGTACATAAAGATTAGTCGATAATTTACCAGTATGCCGATAAACTTTGTGGACAAAGTGCCCACTTTTTTCTTTAAATTTGGACAAGTTATAATCACCAATTTGGACAATTTATCGCGGGTAACAAATTAAATGGCAAGCAATGACTGACTTATCGAATCGTGCTTCCAAACAACAGCTCCATTTCATGGCACTAATTATTGTTATATTAATGGAACATTTCACACTTAGAACGTTTTGGACTGTTACCTCTCGAAGAAACCGGACGTCTGCTTCTTGTGCGTATCTGCCTCATTATTTGAAAACGAGCTGAACAAAAAGGGTATGGTGTGGACTGGTCATGCAGCAATATCAAACAAACTCTAACATCGACACAGACTGAAACTAATATATATAGGGCTAAACAAGCCAATTATATGCAGCAGCAGTACGCGAATGTGGGCCATTACATTATGCACAATATTGAACCAAAACTGTTTTGTGTTCACAGTTTATACAGATCGTTGAATGTTGATGTGTGTAGAAAACCCACTTTTACTGATAGTAAAATTCATTTAATTCTGGACACCCCTTGGAATACAAACTTGCAGTCTACAGATTTCTTGTAAACAATATACACTAACTGTTCTAATTATTACAAATTAAACAAAGAAAATCGAATACAACAATATGAACTGCACAAAGTTTCGGTTACTCTAATGACATAATTGCAAAATTAAACATAAAAACAGAGACTCTAAAACGTGGAATATATCCAAGTATTTTAGCCACCAGATCAGAAAGGTTACAAACTTGTTTTAGAATATAAATCCAAACAAGGCTTTTTGGTCGATCAGAGTTTGTTTAATATGCTAAGGCCTAAAGTACAAAATTAAAAATGTCTAAGAATGGCATTTATAAACTATCAAACTGTGTAATTATTGATTATACTGTTACGAAACAACACCATCAATAACTTACAATAGTTGTTAGTTTCGGCCTTCTATTCAGGCCGTCATCAGACGATGCATCATTTAGAGTTCAAGAATAGCCATGCGATCGTCTTAATGTACAAACTGGAAGACATCGCCTTCCGTTTGCATACATTTGATGTAGCCTTTAGAGCATTATAAGGAGTTTTTTTTTTTTACATTCATTGTTCCGTGCATCATTGTAATTG
>Ga0123354_10015192_pt1 | contig 12013 bp, 10 predicted proteins | sample TergutLab28metaG_2_FD_97872 | JGI IMG/M metagenome (GOLD analysis project Ga0123354, IMG submission 97872) | Labiotermes labralis P4 segment gut microbial communities from Petit-Saut dam, French Guiana - Lab288 P4 | ecosystem: Host-associated > Arthropoda: Insects > Digestive system > Gut ... | reverse complement strand
CGCACGGTCACCTGCACGTCTATATATATATATATATATATATACACACTGGGCCGGTGGTACCTGAGGAGGACCAAGAGGAGCCCCAGTCGAAACAATAAGTGCCTTAACAGAGATTCGAAGTGGGCGTTCCTTAGGAAAAGACAAAAGAGCGCCACGGCTTGAAACGACCTGCTCAGTTCTTACACTCTAAGTCGCTGTACCAAGAAGAAGAAGAACAACAAGAAGAAGACAGGACGTGCCTAATCTGAAAGAGGCCTAAGGCAAGTTCGACACAATGAAGTTTCGAAAGAAACTAGAAAAATATTTTCAAATAAGGTTATTTCATACAGAGTCCACAACAACAACAAAAAATTCAAATTTGCTAAGGCAAAAACTTGTTGATGTAATCTACAAAGTCGGAGAAGTACTGGAAGTTCTTCACTTCAAAAAAAAAATCGTACATTACAATGGTCGCGATTTTATTTTCAGTCCTGCCAAATTGGCGTCGCTCTCGGCCGATAAACTGCTTAGTTTCCGACAGACAGACTTACTTGTTCCAGTTTATTTTTATCCTAAAACCTTTTTTTTTTTTTTGTCACTGGATGTAAAAAAAAAAAACTGGATGTGGCTGGAGGCACAAGAAAAGAAAAGTATTCCTTGTCCGGAAAAGTTTCAGAGCGACGGTTTTACTAGGAAGCTTTAACCTGATTTTCAAGAGTTTTCTCCGCAGAGAATCCTGTTCCAAGCGTTCATTCCTCTCTCTGACGTCAAGACAAGTCGTGACGTTTGACTAAAAGAAAATGCAATACTTGTCCAGATCTCTCACCTTCGTTTCCCCCCCCCCCACCTTTACTCTACCTGCTTTTATTTCCACACCTCTCGCTCTAAATCCTGCTAGCACAACTTTCAGCCATCCGCAGCTTACTAACTCTTGTCCCCGATTAAATCTAAAAGGAAGGAAAGACTCCGAACTACGAGTTGCAGTATTCAGACACTTCCCACACCAAAAACTTAAGAATCTTGGATAAATCTTATAGCAAAATGTTTTATAATAACTTCACGAGCAAGCCACATTCATTCTGCAGTGTGCCTCACAGCCGCTTCCAAACATCCTACAGAGTGTGCTAGCTACTACTTACAGTATCATCTCGTTTCCTTAAGGTCATCTAGTAACATCTTACATCTTCTTCCTCGTCTTCCCGTCCCCTCTACATTTAAATCGATAATTTCGCAACACTGTCACGTCGTCATCTAAAACTACTCAAGATGGAACAAACAAACACTTGTTTTCTCAGTGCAGGTGACGAAATCATGAAGAGGTCGTACCAGAGGAGCTTCGAAGAGACTTTTCTAAATGTCACAGACATATAGAAATGTTTTGCCTTAAGTCTATTCATCATCGTTTGTTATTAATACAAATTATACTGAAATCAACAAAACATGTAAATTAATACATTCAGAAAGAACGTAAAGGACATAAACTTCAGCTACAGTCAGTATCCCTCAACGGGGCCCAATTTCAAAAAAAAAAGATATAGGTACACTCTATATAAATCCTCAGCACACCTTCCTTCGGAGGGGAAGTAAAGCCGTCGGTCCCATGTCGTAGATTTACGGCATGTAAAAGATCCCTAAATCTTCGTGGAAGTTGGAAATTATGCGAAATTACTACCGGACATCTTTCTCGCCCACAGTTCCTCCTTTCGCTGCTAGGATCTCTCGCGTCGCTGCGGACGCAGAGGCATGTGGCGGCGAAAGTGGGCACGTCTAAAGGCGGGGGAAAGCAATGGCAAACTACCCCCAAGAACTTGCCTAGGATGCAGTGTGCCAAGAGCCATATCGGTTCCATAACCGGGCTTTGGCTCCTGCCGGACCGGCCTCTAGGACTGAATACTAATGAATGAATGGCACTCTAATATCCGTATATGAGGTGTGATATATGCAGCTTTACGATATAACAATACATACAATGTAGACAAATACAAATGCCTGAAGTGTATAACCGTTTTATATGCACAAAACCATTAAAACATAACATGAATTGCTTACACCACATTATTCCAAATCATCTTAACTTTTGAAGCTTTTCATATCCAAAATCTTTATGCACTTCACGAAATCTAAACCGTCTACATTATCTGTGCATCTTGCGAAAGTTCAGATATCACACCTAAGAAAGACAGCTGTAAATTTTACCTATTACATTCCTGTAATTTGCGATGCCGGTGGCCGCGCGGTCCAAGGCGTGAGAATTGCAGCTGCTTCCTGGTTTAGGTTGCGGGTTCGAATCCCGCCGGGGGCATGCATGTCCGTCTCTTGTGAGTGCTGTGTTGTATGGTAGAGGTGCTTGCGACGGGCCGATCACTCGTCCAGAGAGGTCATACCGCGTAAGGAGCGTCTGCGAGTGATTTCCAGACCTCGACAATGAGGAGACCTTGTCCCGCTTCGGACTGTCGAGATAGGGGAAAAATTATCTTTTACTTAATCCTGAGGAGGGCTAATTGATTCAGCCGAAACACGTAGCCTCTTTGTTAATTCTTGAAATATATATTTTGTGTAACATGCAAGAAACGCATTTAAAGTGGCGAGAAGTGAAGGGCTGGGGTGAAAGCGTGAGTACAATATGTGTGGGAAACTATATACAGTACTTTCTTACCTTGGTGTTGTTTATCTTTTTGTAGATGTTGTATTTTAAGATGTGTTGTGTGTATTGTTGTTAGTTGTCTTGCGTGTATTGTTGTCATCTTATGTGTATTCGCTGTACTGTGTGTGTATTGCTGTTTTTACTTTAGATGTCGAACTGCTGGCTAGAAGTCAGTATTCGGAAGGTCCTGCGACCGGCCATCTCGACACAGGTTTTTCTCGGTTTCCCTGTGTCTATAAGCAAATGCTGAGATGGTTCCCAACATACCAAGTTGCCACTACATGCTTCTCATGTAGCCCTCCTGACTTAAATTTATTAGTAACCAATTTCATATTTTGAATGCATGTAAAATAACTACTGCCACCGGGTGACAACCCAATTGCAGTTAATAAATATTATTATTATCATCATCATTATCAAACGAGGAAACAATTGGGTACTGTTTATACCTACAGTTTTAAGCTGAACACTTGCTTGGCAATACCCCTCGATTTGCTTTACATAATGTAGTACTAACACAAATCTACATGCTTCACAATATGGCAAATTTCGAGTTGTCAAATATCCGGGCCCATCAAGAGCAAACAAACCGCTAATAAACACCCCATAGCTCTATATGCAGGCACAGAATAAACACAAAGTTTAAACATGAATCTGCCAATAGCATATTAATTCATTTGAGTACCATCGATGTGTGTAACGATTAATTCATTGTTCAGATGACTCTTCAGTTCATGTCATAGCTACTGTAAATACTCGAAGATGCAGCGCGCTGTATGCACACCTGTTGTAGCGGTTCATTATGTTCTGCTATTCGCTACACCGTCTGTGCCCCATCTACCGTCAGCTTCATAAAGAATCTTTCACAGGCTCATATTCGGGGGAGGGTATCGATTCGAAATCCAGCTGTAGAACCGGATGGTATACACTAATTCAGGACATTCACGGTTTTACTCAGCCCCGTACCGATAAATTCCGTAACAGTAATAAATACAAGCTAGACCATTTCCACTGCAGTTCCACAAGTGAAGATCGGCTAAATGCGGTAAAGGGAAGGGAATTATGGCGGGGTGGGTTGTGACGTGTATATGAGGGCAGTGAGGTGGACTGTGGTGTACGTCATGGTGAAATGTGTGTAACTGAGTGCCGTGCAGTATATTTACCGAATGTTTGGTACAACTGCGTTTCATCTACTTTAGATCCTACACGTTTCTTGAGTTTTAATACTGTATAACGTAGGTTGTTGATTTTTTTTGGTAATTTTGCGTACAGAGGGTTGTCTTGAGTGGCGTATGTTGTGTGCTGTGTTGTATTGTTCTCTGATACCTAACACAGTCTACATTATCCTTAGCACTCTGATACCTAACAGAGTGTATATTATCCTTAGCATTCCCCTCCCTAACAAAGTCTACATTATCCTTAGCACTCTGATACCTAACATAGTCTACATTATCCTTAGCACTCTGATACCTAACATAGTCTACATCATCCTTAGCACTCCGCTCCCTAACAAAGTCTACCTTATCCTTAGCACTCTGATACTTAACATAGTCTACAATATCCCTTATGACGCCGTACACCGTGTCACACCCACATAACGCAAAATATAACTGTTTTTTTTCAAACTGGCACAAAACTCAATACCAAAGTGTCTCCTCAACAAGGAGCTCGGGCATCTTCAAGTTTGCTGCAGGAAAGAAATATGGAACGTAGTCGTCATGCATTAGAAGAAAAGTTACAATTACGTTTGTACGTACAGAACTGGGAAAACATCAAGTTTAAAGTTAGGCGCACAGACAGACAGACAGAGAGAAAGGCCGAAACAGTGCCACACACTGCAGACAGAAATGCACCTAACTTACAAAGTTTGTGACCCGTCCCAGTTAGCTCTTTACCACGAAGTCCGCTCCGGCGAAGTTCAGTGTATGTAACTTCATGTTCGGGTCAAATGTTGGCCAGACAGGAAAGAACTAGATCATAGGGTATGTTGTGTTATTGAACTGCAATACAGACGGTATCAGTCACGTGTATGAACTGCCTCATTCGGTCAAATTCATTCAAATGTTTTAAGGAACATAAAATATTACGCACGATGTCAAAAAGGAACTAAAATTTGTTAATTTATGTTAGCCATAACGTGCATATTGTTACAACGGGTTATATGTACCAACATGTGCACTTAACGGAATACAGTTCACGATAAGTATCAAGCTCCCTGTGGAAGGCACGCCGGTGCCCAAAGATGTAGAAGTAAATCTTTGTTATGAATTGTATTTTATTATTTTTATCGTTGCGCCGTGCATTTTGTAGTTTACTTCAGTAACAAACCAACAAATGCACATATATAGTCTCTAATAATCTAAAATTTACATTGAAACACTTAAAACGCTCCTATATGTTTCGATCATACGATCATCCTCAGGCAGCACACTTTGTTCCTTGCTAAAGTTACACTTTAAAACACTCAGTGATTTACTTCGTTATATTAATTTGGTGCTGTGGCAGCATGTCGTGTGTTGTGTGTGAGTCGTACGGTGTTCAGTTGAGACCGGTTGTGTGGTCTCACCCAACACGGCACAACAAGCACACCAACAACCGGTCTCAACTGAACACCGTACGTCTCACACACAACACACGACACGCTGCCACAGCACCAAATTAATATAACGAAGTAAATCACTGAGTGTTTTAAACTGTAACTTTAGCAAGGAACAAAGTGTGCTGCCTGAGGATGATCGTATGATCGAAACAAGTAGGAGCGTCTTATTCTAACTTTAGCAAGGAACAAGTATGCTCCCTGAGGATGATCGTATGATCGAAACATGTAGGAGCGTTTTAAGTGTTCTAATGTAAATTTTAGATTATTAAAGACCATATGTGTGCATTTGTTGTTATGTATTTTATTAAGTGAATTCTTTGATTTATATATATATTAAAATATTCGATTTCCGTACGGCTGACATTTAAGGTCTAAAAACTCCACTGAACAAGACACTATACGTTTAATGAAATTTATGGTACAGTTTATATATAGTAACGAAACCAAGGGATGCACACATATGTATAAAAGTGTCTTATATTATACACACCGTATACACGTTTCGGCCACTCTTGTGGCCATCCTTAGGGAGGTGCATTACAAAGATTGTCATATTGAAGTATTACAAAAGTGCGTGAACCAACGCACAACATGCATTTGTTGGTTTCTTTACCATACCTAATTGCTCAATGCACGGTCAACAGATTATTTTAAATAAGGTTTAGCTGCCGATCCCGGTGGCCCTGCGATCTAAGGTGTATGTTTGAAATCCCTTTATTACTGGTCTAACGAGTTCGAATAACACTGCGGGCATGGATTTTCGTCTCTTGCGTTTGTAGCGTGTTGTATAGGTAGCAGCTTCTGCGACGAGCTGATCACTCGTTTAGAAGAGTCCTACCGGCTGTGTGTGCGTAAGTGTGAGACTGTGTGCTATCTAGAAACCTCAAAAATGAGGCAGCCTATGCCCGAGTTGAACTGTTGTGCCACAGGAAAAAAAAATGGTTTAGTTGGGGGCCTACGGAAATTTTTAATCTGGAGCTACTTTGCACATAGATGTGTGTGTGTGTGTGTGTGTGTGCGTGTGCGAGTGCGCGTGTGAGTGTGCGTGTGCATGTGCGTGTGGGTGTGTGTGTGTGTGTATGTATAACATGGCCTGACTGCATAAGCTTGGGTTACTTTACCGACAGATCTCGTCTGGCCGATACATGTGGCATAAACATGACGGTAAAAAAGTCATGCGAACACGAAGCAGAACCGGTATCATCTTTCAAAGAGAGAGCGCGCTCGCTTTTATCTCGCACAATGAACCTGTCATCCGACTTCAGAAGCCGGCTGTCATGGATGTTTTTCCCCTCACTTGTAACATTCATCACCACAGCAACTAACTTTTAATGCCGCTCGTCTCTCAGCAAGACGCTGCTCTGAGCGACGAAAAGTTAATCCCATATTAAAAACAGTCCCAAGGATTAGCGAGTTGATACATCGATATCTCGATATATATCGAAAGCGGTAAACAGCAGAAGTTCAACTTAAGTCTGCAATACGCGTTTCACGCATTCAATACTTTGAAGAATTTGCGACTGATATTGTATAACTTTGATTCTTTTCCTCCACTTAGGCCTAACTGTTACAAAATATACGTTTAACTAAAAAACTAACAATTTATGTGCATAAAAACACTTGCTTTATTATCTGCTACATGTTTCGGCCATTAACACATCTATCCTCATGGAGAACACAGAGTCAGCATACACCGTAACATCCGAAGCATGCAGGAGATAACAAAACTGGTATTGTTATAACACAAAATGAGACTATGATTCTACTTAACCCTTTAAAGACTGCGATAAACCTACATTACATTTAAAGATCCAGACCGTACCTCGCAGTAAACACACTACCTCACGGTTATGAAAACAGATCACTTAATGCTGTACAGTGAAATAATCGCTGTTTGTTCTGAGATCCACACAAAATAAACACAGTGTGTGGGCAGACCGTAGAATTTCCAAATGTTAAACCTGGTGGTACATATAGTTACCACTGGGCTTTAGAGGGTTTAGCCTATATATATATATTGGACATATGCCACGCGTGGGCTTTTATTTCTGCGCAGCCCTGTGTAAGTGACGGTCTTGCGACGGACCGATCCTCTGTCCTAGGAGCCCTGCCACATGTTTACAAACAAGACAAGCTCCCCCCACCAAAAAAAAAAAATTGGAAGTCCTGCCGCCCCCCCAGACAACCTTCAGTACCTGGTACACACCATTCTGAACAAAAAGGCGGGTAACACACAAACACACATCTGCCTTTCGAACTGCAAGTAAAATTTCCCTGAGAAGACGGAACTATGTGTCAAAAGCATCTGGGAGATAGCGCCTCCTATACTTACTTCGTAACTGCGAGGGAACCAGTCGCCAACAGGTCGTGATGGAAATGACAGATGAATTTCCGTACATTTGACTAGGATACGACAGGCAATACATGCATTCTGAATTATGGTGGGGAAACCTGTTGATAAGGGCCAACTTCGAACGCTGAATAAATTCTGTGGCGTTCATCATTCTAAACTGGGTTTCAGACTGTGAAAAAAGAAGGCTGATGCCAGTGGCTCCGGATCGTGTCCTGTGGCGGACTCTACTACTAACGTTGCTCATATTTTTCGTTCTAACACGACACAGTTATCTATTGTAGCTACAAAAGAAGCTTCTACATAACTAGACCGTTAGCATTAGTGTAACACAGATTTACGACACATCGCGTCCAATCTTCAATTCCTAACGTACAAAAATCAGGCATGTCTATTTGTTACATACAGAACACGGTTCAACATATGACTCATGCATCAAACATAATAATTGCGACGAAAATCGCTTTAACAGTGGAAATGTGTTCGAGATTCATCTAACATTTTCAATTAAATATATTTGTGTTAGTCAAGATTTTTTTTTCTTGGCGCGAAAGCCCCCCCCCCCCCCAGTGAACCAGGGCTTCCTCATGCCCGGGTTTTCTATATCACACTCAACGACGCACCACAGTCGGTAGGACTCCTCTAGACGAGTGATCAGCTCGTGACAGAGAACCTTTACCTGACAACACAAAACACTCACAATAGACAGATATCTATGCCTCCGGTGGGATTCGAATCTACAATCTCAGCAGGCGAGCGACCGCAGACCTACGCCTTAGACCGACCGACCACCGGGACTGACGTTATTCAAGATTACTCTGGATAAATAAGGAAGTAGCTAATCTAATAGTATTCATTCCACGCATTGTGCTTGTAAATATTTATACATACCAACATAAACAAATTGTAAGAAATTATCAATTATTCCAAATCATGAAACCTCCTACACGCTTCATCGATAAATTGCCATCCTCACGAAGAAGTAAATATAAAAATAATGTATGATATTAATACACAAAACGTCACACGTACAACATTAAATACATATAATTTTTGTATAATCGATGACATCGATGTCGCACGTACAAAGCGAAAAAAATACATAATGTGTGCATTACTGTGTATTTCTTTGTTACTGATGCATCCCTAAGGATAGATTTATCGCTTAAATATTGAGGAGGGTTGGCGTTTATGGATTACTTATATTTTGACGTTCAGGTGACCGTTCATCGTGATAAATTCTTATAATAAAACTCTACATGTTTCGGACAGTTCCTCTGTCCACCATCAGGAGTTTTGCACTGTACACACACCAATGATATATGTCACACACGTTTGCTGACAGCTTGCGAGCAAGTTTGTGGTATAATGCACCGATGATGGCATCATCGGTGTTTTATCCCACAAGCTGTTAACACAGTCTAGTGCTCCTGAGGATGGGCGAAATTATCGCCCGAAACATGTTGAGCTGACTGAAATTATTAATAAAATTATTATTGTTGGATCCAGTTGGCTGTTTATACTATTTTATCAGTGATGCACTGTCACACAAACATAAACCCAGAACACCTAACGTCTTCAGCAACAATGTCCTTATAACTGCCAAAAAATTTCACAGGTTAAACGGACTGCGTATCGTGGCATTCCTTAAATCCCTGTAAATGACCATGCAATTATGTAGAAATGAGTTTTACAGTTAAGTTCTAACGCATTTGTATAGAGGGCTCTGTTATGAAGTGCCGAACCACGAGAAAGAAAAAGTGTGTTACAAAACTGGAGAATTTTGACGTTTTGCTGACCGTGCATCTCAGTAATTAACCAACTTTATGCATAAAATTTTTGTTTTACAATATAGGTGGCCGTCTCGTGCACGAGACGGCTACCTATAGGTGTGATGATACCAGAGGCTGTGTACTGCAATTTTGACCTCCTGATGATGAGCACATGTGCTCGAAACATGTAGAGGCATGAAATAAACTTATAGTAAAACAAAAAATTTTTGTGCATCAAGTTGGTTAATTACTGAGATAAAAAACTGGAGAAGTTTACCCCAAATTGAAAAATTAAGACAGTTTTTTTTATACAACAACTAATACAAATAACAGATCTTAAATGGACTGTACAGCTTTCTTTCAATGCAGGCCTAGGTTATGTGGTGATAGACCTAAAATTATTCATGTTTTCTTTAAGTTACGTACATACAAAACGATAAAGTATTTTTACAACGCTATATATGGATCGATCACCGATTTGGAAGCAAACCCTGATGCACTCGGGTGAAGCGTCTGGCGGAGTAAGTGGGTGTAAACAAAGTTTTATAAATATTCACGTCAGGAGCGATATTGCGATGGGTCGGGTAAATGATTTTGGGGGCCTTCGACGAATCGTATTCTTTCGTCTTCACGGTCAAGTAGTTCAACTATTTAGCCAAAGATATTGTCACACCCCACGAGACTTGAATCTTGAGGAAAACCACTGTGAGCAAGTCTCAAGTTCTTGTGGATTTTATAAACGTGCCTCTTTGTACGTAATGCAGAACAACCGAACGTGAAGACTTCTGATCTTACGCCATAAATTCTGATCTTACGTCATAATCTCTCGTTCACTGTTTTCCACATCAGGGTGTATAAGCAAACAATACCACAAAATTAATACTATTTTTCGCTATCCCTGTGCATGTCTAGACAGGCCCTTAGGGTTCCAGGAGGTTGAGGTTCCCAGATTTCTAGACAATCGGCACAAGGAGGTGGCAAAGTTGTCAGTCTTATGCACCGGCCACCTTTAGCCCGCAGGAGACGCCCCTGATACACACTTCTGTTACAGTCTGAGTCACCCCCAGGACCCTAGTGCTGCCGGAAGGATGTCAATCAAAAATCCCAATGACTCTATAGGGAATCGAACCCGCGCAGGGCCTCTACCACCTGTGCCACCGCGTGCCCCTTATTTAATAAGAAGTTTGTGAACTTAGTGGGGATAAGAAACCAACTAGATGTCACTTTTGTGTTATTCTTTATTTTCTCCTTTACAAGTAGCTCAACATGTTTCGGGCAACTATGTGCCCATCTTCAGGAGCTGACGACTGCGTAGTGTTATCGCCACGTGTTGATATTGCGCCGTGGCTGCAGGAATGGACACACGACCTGCCAAAAGGTTCTGACAGCCCTCCTGCAGCCACGGCACAATACCATACACGTGGCGATAACACTACGCAGTCGTCAGCTCCTGAAGATGGGCACATAGTTGCCCGCAACACGTTGAAAAACTTGTAAAGGAGAAAATAAAGAATAACACAAAATTGACATCTAGTTGGTTTCTTATCCACACTGAATTACGATGCACGTTCAACCACACATCAGATTTGTTAACTTAGTTCAATTTGTACCAGAATAAAAGGAAGCATCAGTTCCTTACAGGTTACTTAGCCATTTAATTCATACTTACAACGGGAATTGTGAAACACTGGCTTAAATATATATTACGGGCGCGGCTGCGTTCAGAACTTCGGTATTTGCAAAACAGGAAGCGAAAAGTGTTCCGTGAGATCAAGTACCGTACCACACCAAGGTCACCAAGCGTTTAAAACTTCGCTCTAGCAGTAAGTACCTGCGTACTGGGGCCTAAAGCTACAGAAGACGCTGCCGGTAAACATAGAAAGCGGCTTCGTTAATCCCAGAAAAACAAGCTCCTGGGAACAGAAATGCGCCAGTGTGGATTAAGAAGCACTCCTTGTCTTAAGATATAAGAACTCAGGATGAGCTACGAGGGTTTAACTGCGTGTCTCCGAAAATGCATGGAAAAAAAATCGAGTTCCAAGAGCAAGTATATGTCTGAAAATTACATTGACCAAATGTGGAGTTTCTTAAATTGCAGGCCTAACCTTCTCTATCGCTTGCATCCCCTCCTGCTATATGATGTGGTACTTATACGGAAGTATAGCTTTCCTTAAACGCATGGTATTTTGGTTTTTGGCGCGACAGCCCCACTGGCCGAGGGTCTCCTCATGAACGAGGTTTCTAGATCACACACAACGACGCACAACATTCGGTAGGACTCCCCTAGACCAGTGATCAGCTCGTCATAGAGCCCTCTACCTGGCAGCACACAACACTCACAACAGACGGACATCCATTCCCCCCGGTGGAATTCCAACCCAAAATCTCAGCAGGCGAGCGGCCACAGACCCACGCCTTAGACCGCACGGAAACTGGGACCGGCATAGTATTTTATTGGTGTACGTAAATACAATAATTATCGCAGTACATGATCCTCTACAATATTTTTCGACCTGTACAGGCCATCTTCAGGTTTACTGTTTAATCGCAATGAGTATGCTGATTCTGTATATCGTATTTACTGGTGGTGTGTGTGTGTGTGTGTGTGTGTGTGGTGTGTGTGTGTGGGTGTGTGTGTGTGTGTGTGGTGTGTGTGTGTGTGTGTG
>Ga0123354_10015191_pt1 | contig 12013 bp, 9 predicted proteins | sample TergutLab28metaG_2_FD_97872 | JGI IMG/M metagenome (GOLD analysis project Ga0123354, IMG submission 97872) | Labiotermes labralis P4 segment gut microbial communities from Petit-Saut dam, French Guiana - Lab288 P4 | ecosystem: Host-associated > Arthropoda: Insects > Digestive system > Gut ... | reverse complement strand
CTGGACACTAAACAGTGTATAATGAACAGTATCATGCTGGACGCCAAATGTGTACTGAATGGTATCACGCTGGACACTAAACAGTGTATAATGAGCAGTATCATGCTGGACGCCAAATGTGTACTGAATGGTATCACACTGGACACTAAACAGTGTATAATGAACAGTATCATGCTGGACGCCAAATGTGTACTGAATGGTATCACGCTGGACACTAAACAGTGTATAATGAACAGTATCATGCTGGACGCCAAATGTGTACTGAATGGTATCATGCTGGACACTAAACATGTACTGAATGGTATCACGCTGGACGCTAAACAACGTGTACTGAATGGTATCACACTGGACACTAAACATGTACTGAATGGTATCACGCTGGACGCTAAACATTGTGTACTGAATGGTATCATGCTGGACACTAAAAAATGTGTACTGAACGGTATCACGCTGGACACTAAACATTGTGTACTGAATGGTATCATGCTGGACACTAAAAAATGTGTACTGAACAGTATCATGCTGGACACTAAACAGTGTGTACTGAATGGTATCATGCTGGACACTGAACAGTGTATAATGAACAGTATCATGCTGGACGCCAAATGTGTACTGAATGGTATCACGCTGGACACTAAACATGTACTGAATGGTATCACGCTGGACGCTAAACAACATGTACTGAATGGTATCACACTGGACACTAAACAATGTGTACTCCTTATCTTATAACCAAACTGTGTGATGGTAACTTATGGTAAACAGAAGCTGTACATGTGTACCACATGTGGGGTAAAATGCAAAACATGCTAGTTTAAAGCATAAGGAGTCACTTGTGCTACTGTTACAGTAATGAAAATCTGTAATATAAATCTTTAAAACTGAATTGGTAATACTTACGCTGACCCTGAACTCCTGACTTAATAGGATATATATATTATATGTAGATTATTGCAACATATGTGTTCTGCCATAGGGGCATTATGTATAGAATGCAAAATTTGTCTTTTAATATGTCACACTTGAAACAGTGTGCACCTTATACAGCCACATACTGTAGAATCCTAAGAAATGTTTGCACATGTGTCTTGTATGTCTCCCTGATGATGAAACATATTGCAGTTGTGAATAAACAAGCATTGTTTTACGTACAAATTATGCTTGGGTGGTGTGTGTGTGTGTGTGTATGCTGTATGTTTAATAAATTATGACCATTACTTTGGCCATTGTCCTACATCCAACATTTTACAATCATATCATTTTAGAAAGTGATTCACTTTGCTCACTCAGGTGACAGAAGAAGTGGACAAAGTCCAGAAAACAAACAACACTCAGTTCGCAATACCAGTCAAATGGTCTGTCACACACTGCTGCCAGGACATAGTATTTAGTTTTATAAATTTAATGGTTAGGTTATAAAAAATTTTGTGGGATGCTTGAGGAACCTGGTCAGTGTCTGCAGTAAAAATGTGTAACTGAACAATCCCAAGAATACAAAATTGGCCAGTACATAAAATGCCAAATGTGCAGTTATGTGATTGTGATAAATTACACAAGTAAATGAGATGAACTTAAAGTAAATCTATTTCTATCTTTCAGTCATTATCAATTCCGAATTAGGAGCTTCACTTGCATTCTTCATAACCAGCAGCATAAATTGCTGTTACATTTTTGTCTTCCATAGCAAAGTTAGTCAGTTTAACCATTGCTGGAAAAGTAACTCCTATGGAGTTGGTCATTATAAATCCAGCTTGCTTGTGTTTACTGAGCTGTATAAAAGATATGGGTGTCTGTGCTATCTTCACCACTTTGCCTGTGATAAGTGTATTGCCATTTATTGGCTCCAGATGTATTACATTGTTATTTTATGAAGCCTAACATTCTGTTTTCCTTGCTTTGTTTGAGGTGGAGATTATGAATTTGTGTTTGTGATAAGTGGGTTTGTGTCACCATGACATGGTGTATCCTCAGATGGGGGGTGGAGGAGGCAGTCTCCAAATATGGTGGGTTGCTGCAAATGTATTGAATAAGCAGTTGTGGACAGCCAGCAAGATGTGGTCCTCCAGGTTTAGGGTGGGTCAAGGTGTCAACAGCTGCTCCCTTTAAAAATCTGACATATTATGAAATGCACCATTAAGCCTTTTGTTGGGAGAGATCTTTTGGAACCATGTAGGCTGAGGGCAAGGAAAAGTGGCAGGCTGACGCGAGCATGGTAAGGAACCTTTGGGTTCTATAAAATGGGCAGAATATCTTGAGTAGCTGATGAACTGTTAGATCCTCAAGAACTCTGTTTCTTGGCTTTAATATACATACATATAATTATATCTTATTTTATAGCAATCAAGCCTGCGTGGCGGTTCCAAGGTGATGGAGTTCTCTCATTCAATCCTCTATTGCGACCCATCCAACTTCCATGGCTGAATGCATTGTCAGTAAGAACAATGCAGAAAGATGCATTCCTTATGAGCATTCAAGTTGGACAGAACAGTTCTGCTGTACTGTCTGTAAGTACAGTTTTGCAAGTGTATAATTGAAACCTTCTGGTCTGTGGAAATACATGGTGCTTTTGAATATCATCTATACAAAACTGGATCCTTGGACAATTTGTCTTTCAGTTGTGGTGTATTTTGTTTCAATAATAAAGGGAACAGCTTAAAACAGCAATATTGCTTATAATTTATTTGAAGTTACAGTATGCCACATTTACCAGAATCTAAGATAACTTGGGATATAAGATTACCTCCATATTTTTTGGTTTTAGAAAAATATCTATACAGAACATGTTTGTCTTTGTGTGTGGTTATAAGTGCCTCTGCACCCTTCTCAGGTTTTCAGATGATGAATTAGGAAAAATTTTGGTCTTATATGAGGTTAAGTACAGTGTGTTAAATCTTCATCATTGGCATAATGTTCCCACTTTCAGTAAGGCCCTTTTCAGACCACCATTCTAGGCTTCAGGATAATTTCAACTTATGCAAGTGCGTGGTGAACTGTGTAACATGTGTTTCTTATAATTGTGTTTTGTGTGTATGATCTGCAGCTGGTGAATGGGCAGGTACATTATAGCTACAATGGAGAGTCTGTGCTAATGCTGAATGGGTATGCTTCTGACGGGCGCTGGCATCATATAGAGGTGAAGTGGATGAGTGGAGAGCTATGGATTAACCTTGATTATGGTCAACAGGAAGTGACATCTCCGGCAACCAATAAGCTTCAGGGTTTGTATGTTGGCAAGATCCTAATTGGTGGCCCAGATGCTTCTGTGGGCAGTTTGAATGCAGATTATGGCTACCTTGAAGGTTGTATACAGGTAAGTGGTGAACATTTGTATATTGTGAGATTTGAGCTTCTCACAGCAGTGATTCTGAAGGTGCAAGTGTTCTGGGATGTGATGCTGTGTGCTTGGGCAAATAGTTTCTGACAGTCTGTGGGATCATTGTGGGGCAGGTTGTTTCTGACAGTTTGTGGGATAATTTAAATGCAGGCAGTTCTGACGGTCTGTGAGATCATTTACGGTGACTAGTTTCTGACATTCTGTGGGATAATTGTGGAGGTGAGTAGTTTCTGACATGGTGTGGTAGTTTCTAACATTCTGTGGGATCATAGTGCACTAGTTTCTGACGTTCTGTGGCATCACTGTGGGGGCGAGTAGTTTCTGACATTCTTTGGGATCACATGCCTTTAATTTCAGGGTAAATTTGCAGGTAAAGGCTCTTGAATCCTTTGAAAGACCTGGCACTGATCATCCTACAAGGCAATGCCACATCCTGGAGGGCCGCATCTCAACAAGTATATACTGTATATATATAGCTGTGCAAAATCCTTTGAAATGATTTGTGCGTCACTTCAGTGCAGGGACTTGCTGAATTCATGTTGTATGTCACTTATAATTTTTGTACAATAGGTGATGAGCTATATTGCTCAAAGATAACTCCTAAATAGAGTGTCATTGTAAACTGACAGATCTTTTGGCCATTCATGATTATCTTTTGGTTGTACCAGCACCACAGATGGAAGTGGAGATGAAATCCGTATGATGATTCCAACTGATGGGCCCTCAGTTTGCTTACCCAACAGAGTAGTGATACTAGGTGTCGTTCCGAGGACTGGCACAATATCAGCCCTCAGTCCTTTGAGCCACCGAGCTCTGGATGATGGGGTCTTGTGGGGAACAGTTAGCCAACCAAAACACAAGGCAAAATAAAATAACCAAAATAACTGTATTAACAATCCCGACATGGAATAATAGAAAACAATGAGTAAAGTAATGAATAGTTGAATCAAAACATAATCTTACAAACACGCACACAGCCGAATGTAAATTACCCAATACAATGACATATCCATCGGCACAGCGTAAGTTTACAAAATATACACAGAAAACTACGGCTGAGCAAAGAATCAGTACACCAATACAACTGCCGGCCCATGTAAACTTACAACACAAAAGGCTCAACCTTCAGCCGATCAGAAAACATGTATACCATTTAACATAACCATCAGCTAGACATGACTTTTACCATGCGTAACACACGATCAACACAGAAAACATATCAGTAACTAGATACATCATATTGACTTGTACAAACAAATGAAACAGTTCTACTTACAGGGAAGTAACCTCGTACCTGCCCCTTTCGAGGCTAACGCTAGGCAGACATTGGGGATTGCCATGTACATAACCAAAACTTCAATTTAGAAATACAAAGAACTGAAAACAAAACTGTACCTCAGAACATATCCTGGACGTCTGCGTAGCCCTCTCGGATGGAATAGATTGTAGACAGAGCCTCCTGCTCCTGGCCCGGCCAGCCAGAAGACCCAGATGTTGATAGGAAGAAACCAAGAAGACGAGTACTTAACACAAAAATCAAAACCCATAAGGAAAGTTCGGGGCAATGCCCTTGCCTTTCACTTTTCCCCAGAGCAGCCAATGATCAGACGATAGCCTCACACAGGGAACAGTATAAGGAAAAACAAACCGGTCATGCTTGCCCGGGGGCAAGCCTGGAGCCGGTCTGCAAGTGGACAGCTCACTGAATAGTTTTGAATACATAAAATATAAAACCAACTTGTTGCAAAACATTTTTGTATTTGTTGATAAATGCTCCAACATATTTTAGCCATAGCTGTTGGCCATCTTCGAGAAGCAAGAAGTTTTTTTGGCATGTGCAAGCTTATGTGCCAACTTATGTAATAGAAATTCTATGTATGATTAATATTATTGTAATGAAGATAAATTATCACAGTCTTTAAATTTAGTTTGTGGTTAATATACAGTTAAAATAGAGTATAGAGTTATTTTAATTAGCTGTTGGTGTTATTTGTTGTGTCCAAACATCGAAGTTGCAGTTATTTATTCACATTAAGTAAGTCCTGAAACTATAATTAGAGCTCCAATGTGATGATTAACCTTCATAACAACAGTTTTAATCATACATAGAATTTCTACCTTGTAAGTTGGTACATAAGCTGGACATGTCAGAAAACTTATGAGCTCCCTGCAGTTGGCCAGCAACCAAGGCCAAAACATGCCAGAACCTTAATTAACAAATTAAAATATAAAAAAAAACAGTTTGCAACAAGTTGGTGTTAAATTTTATGTATGTGTTATTGTTACACTGAAAATGTACAACATTAAATTTGGGTAGTTTTCTATTTTTACTGATGATGGAGACCTGCCCTTCCTGGAGTGGTGAGGTGAGTTACTGTAACCAAGATTGGCCAATGGACAGTGTCCATTGGCTGCATAAGTTCAGTAACATGCCTTCATGCTCTGTCATATCAGTTTTATTATGATTTATGCACATCCATAGAACATGTGCTTATCATGAGTTTTGTGGTTTTCTAGCTGTAACTTGGTTGACTGATGTTTTATCAGGATGTGCGTGTGGGAACTCCACAGTCCACACTACAGCGGCCAGCAGTGAAAGACAACGTGGCTGAGGGCTGTGGTAGTGTCAATCAGTGTAGGCCGCATGGTTCAGATAAATGTCCCTTACACAGCAAGTGTATTCCAGATTGGGAGCAGTATCATTGTATCTGTGATCCAGGTAATGGTCTCTTTCAAGAATTTGTCAGGTCACGCAAGATTGATATTGATAAGGAACAATAAATAATAATGATCTGGCCATAAATGGTAAAGTATTTATCCTGTCTTTACTGCAAAATTTTTTCAACTTAACCATCTCCAGTTTCTCTTTGGAAAAATTCTTGTTTACTCAGAAAGATACATGAATTGAACTTTTAACAAAACAAGTGGATAAAGTCAAGTGTTTTCCTTTTTAAGCCAAATTCAGATGCAGGTAGGAAGTCAAGAGCATGGATTTGAGTGTTTGATCAATGGATGGCAGGATATTACTGTAACTGAGCATCTAGGCATAGGAGATGGTATAGCATTATGAATGTTTTAATGTAGGAATGCAAATTGTCATTAATATATGAAATTTGTATATCACATTTTTGAAAGCACCACATTGAAGGAAGAGATGAATATTTCAGAACACTGTGTAGTCTGTCTGATGTACATCTCATACAGAATTATCCACTCTTCCACCAGGGTTGATGAATAATCACTTGCAACATTTGCATTTAGGATGCAGACAACAGGTTTCTGTATAATAGCTGCCTTCTATATGTACTGTGCCATTGTATTATGTTAGAGGAGTATATTTTATACTTGTTTGGCCTACATCTTGTGGTTATTATTCCATATTTGTTGTGTCTCACCCTCTTGCATTCTTTTCTGTTACTTTACCTTATGCTTGTACAGTAGTGCAAGGAAACCTGGGTTTTATATTTCTGAAGGGACCATTTAAAATGAATGTAAAGTCAAGGAAGTGAAAATTTTTTGTACGTTCCATGAAACAGACAGCCGCATCAGGATGTGAAGGTTTTCAGTCATTTGAGGAACTAACTCTGTCCCCATCTTCAGGGTGTGCTGGTGGTTTGGTAATGCCAAAACTGATGACTGGGTGCTCTACTCTGTGCTGTATATCTCTATTTGGTCGGTCACAAGGTGGAATGCAACCCCTCTGGATAGTGGGAGGAGTCAACAGGTCATTGCACTGGGCCTGGCTGTCTGTTCCATGTTGTAGAGAGCGTTTCAATAAACTGATTACTGGCTTAATATGAAGCCAGCCTCCCTGTTGAGGTTTTTGGCATGTAGCTGAATTTGTATTGCCTCTTTCATCATACAGTCCATGTATGTAGTCATCGTGTTCAGTCTGTGTGTTTTGTCAAATTGGATTTCGTATCTTATGTTTTAGTAGGTGTTCTACTACAGCTGACTTTTTGTCTGACTGTGGCGCAGGTGTCTTATGTGTTCTTGGCATCCGATTTCATTGGTTCTGAAAGTTTGTTCCACATACACTTTGCCTCATTCATACAGAATGCAGTACACCCTGGATGTTTTAAGGCCTAGATTGCTCTTGATCAGTCTGAATGTGATAGAAGTTTTTTTTTATAGGGATAGTCTGCTTGTTGTGTTACATGTGAAGTGCTGGTACAGAAGCCAGGCAACTCCTATAGGCTTTTCTGATGTTGTCAGTGGTTTGTTCCTGGTGTGTAGAGCATACTGAGTGTCTCACCTGTTATAGCCATTGTTTTCAAAGGTTTGCTGTAGGTGTTGAATTCATCCTGTAGACTGTCTTCATCACAAATAGTTCATCCTGTAGACTGTCTTTGTCACAACTGGTTCATCCTGTAGACTGCCATCACAAGTAGTTCATCCTATAGACCATCTTCATCACAAATGGTTCATCCTGTAGACTGTCTTTATCACAAATAGTTCATCCTGTAGACTGTCTTCATCACAAATGGTTCATCCTGCAGACCATCCATCACAAATGGTTCATCCTGTAGACCATCTTCATCACAAATGGTTCATCCTGTAGACTGTCTTCATCACAAATAGTTCATCATGTAGACTGTCTTCATCACAAATGGATCGTGCATGGTGGATGAGAGTTTAGGGGACTGATCTTTTTGTTCCAGATGATGCTCTAAGTCCACATGTAGAAATATGTCTGTGTTTATGGTTTTTCCTGTATACCGTGTGGCCCAGTGTGCCATCCATCTTTTTCTTTACCAGGACATCTAAAAATGGTAATATTTCATTTTGTTCAAGTTCCTTGGTGAATGATGTTCCCGTGGATTCCATTAAGATGTTGGAGAATATCTTTGAGTGTCTCTTGCCTATGTGGCCAAATCATGAATGTATTGTCTGTGTGTCTGTACCAATGGGTTGGCTTCTTCACTGTGCTTAAAACAACAGCAACAATCCTTTTGTGCTCAATTTGAAGGTGTAACTAAAAATTTAATTGGGAAGTACTAGTGCATATTCAGGTACTGCTTTTCCCTGTGGAAGTTTTGTCAGGACCAGTACAAACATTTGTAGTTCAAGGAGCATATGATTGAAGTTTCATTGTGTGTGTAGTGTTTTGTTACTCTGATTTTTATGCATGCAAGATGTCACTACTGCTGTGGTTCAGTAAAACATAAAGGAATGAACAGAAATCTGTTCATCAATAAATTGCCAGTCAAACAAGGATCTAATTTTAATTTCACAAATGAACACTAATCATGTAGTTTTAATACAATAATTCTTAAACTGGTTAATAACAGTTGTAATGTTGCTAAAACTACCTAATTCAAACTGTTGAAAACTATTCACATGTAATTCCCCCATGGAATTATTACACACTGTGTCTTCACACATGTAGTCTTCTGGGAATCACTAATCATTATTAACACTTGGCAGTAACTCTTGTCAATTAGCCAAATACTGAACCCTTATGGTTGTAGCTGTTGAATGATAACTCTGGGGTTGTACACTGCCTCAAATAAAACTTGTAACTGGCTACAGACTGCCTCATGCAGAGAGAGCAAGCATAACATGTCCTTTTGACTGTGGAGCCACTTGGTAACTGAACAAAGAAACAGAAGCGGAACTAGCCTACATCCCGCCTTTGCACATGACACTAAAATCACGCCACCACACTTGTGATAATTATGTGATCCACATAACCCTGTTCACTCACGTATGCTCTGATCTGACGTTTTGCAACCACCAGATACAATAAATTAAATTCAAAGTAATACAGTTAAGAAACAAAATGATTACACAAAACAGGTGTACAAAAATATTGCCCTTAGCATGAACAGAAGATATTAATACATAAATGAGGTAAATGTTATAAAATATCCAATTTGAATTTCATTGTATTAAATACAGAAAACTGTGAGATATAAAATTTAATATGAACCAGTACACTGTAGTAACTACAGGAAACTATTAGATATAAAAATTAATATGGACCAATATTTATGCAGGCAGTGTGCAGCAGGGCAGATCTCCTTGTATATGTCTTAGTAAAGAATGATTTTCTAAACTAGGAATTTTGTATACTAACACTTATGTTTATTTATGGAATCTTTTCTGTAGGTTATGTTGGTCCTTCTTGTATTGGTGTGTGTGAGGTGAACCCATGTTCTAATGGAGCCAACTGCATGGAGAACCCTCATAGTCAGCGAGGATATATCTGTGAATGCAACTCCAGTGAATACTCAGGTACACTTCATAATAATTTAAACACTTTTGCTTTTGATTATGTGTTTGTGTGTCCTGAATGGTTTGTTTAACATCTGACCATAAGTGCAAGTATATGCCTGCCCTAGCCAAGGGGCTGTCTTCTTGGAAACCCCCATGTTGTAGAAGAAGCTGTGGTGAGTGAATATTAGTGTCTGGGAAATGGCAGGTCGGCATCTCCATGACTGTGGTTACCCTTTTCAAAGTGTATATGTTATGTAACAACACTATAAATTACTCAGACTATATAACATCATTCATAGATCATGAGGTTTGTCGTCCCCATTGTGTTCTATGAAATAACTAATATAGTGTGTGTGTACTGGTCTAACACAACTATATTTAAGAGTATAATATAAAGTATTTTCTACATAAAGTACAACTACATGTTTCGGCACTTGATAATGGCCATCTTCAGGTTGTACATGAAATACTTATTAAGCAGTTATACAAAACATATATGGGCTGTTTATATGGGGCAGGGAGGGGGTAAAGTGCGCATGAGATCTTGTATCTGTCAGAAAGGTTGGGCGGTGTGGGTTACATGAGGAATCTAAGCTAGTACCAAGCTATGTCTAAGCTTATTATAGGTAAATCTATGGTAGGTATCATACTATGTCTATGTGTGCTGTGTAATTACACTAAAGTATAAAATATGCAATGTACAATAATATGTAGCATCTGTGACTATAATTTTAGGTTTATAAACTTACTCTAGTTTTTAGCAGGATCTTACTGTTTTACATAAATCAGGCTAATATCACAATAATCTCATCTGTACAATTTCATATGTGGAGTTATAATTCTCTTTATCATGTCATTTCTCATACAATGTTTGTGAGTACAAACGAGAATCAAACAAATAAAATGATATAAGAATAAACTAAATACAATGAAGTAAATATAAAGTGAAGTAAAATAAAATAAAATAAAATAAGGTGTAAGGGTTAACATGGACTGGCCCAATTATTGAACCTGGGTCTTCATGTTAGAAGGCTGGTGACTAGCCACCTAAGCAATGGCATGTCTGTTGATGCAAACAATGATAAACAATACAAGTACAGGAATAGAATGGCAAAAATACAGCATGTGCATACTGCTGTGACAGTATACAGGCAAGAGATGTGAGTGGGATGGAATGCGGAAGAATACACAAGATGGCAGATGGATGAACTGGTGGGTATGAGAAAAGAAGTCTCTAGTTTCATATTAGGAAGTGAAAAGTGGGTGGGCAAAGGAAAACTATGCACAATGCTGTGCTATAAAGGAGAGAATTGGGATAATGTAGGCCCAATGGGGAATACTGTTGTAAATTCAGGAGTTGGAATATTGCATTCAGGCTGTATTAATATTAAAACTGATTGTGTGAATGTGAATTGGTTTTTTGTGGTAAGTGCTGGTGGGGTTATGTTCTGTTAAGCCTGTGCTCATTCCATTCACACATTTTGTATATTAAAAAGATATTTGTGTAAATATTTCAGGTGAATATTGTGAGGTGAAGGTGGACCAGCCGTGTCCTAGTAGCTGGTGGGGTTATCCTGTGTGCGGACCGTGTCACTGTGATGTTGAGAAGGGTTATAATGCTGACTGCAACAAGACTACAGGGGAATGTTACTGCAAGGTAATGCTGGTGGGGTTATCCTATTGATGTAGCATGCCACTATGATGTTGAGACAAGTTACAGTGCACCATACATGGTGGAAAAATGAAGGTCTGGGATTAATGCTATCATGCAAATATGGTTTGGTGCATACAACAAATATAGCCACTTTCTATCAGTTTATGTGAGGAGTGGCAGGGATTACGACAAGAAAGTTTATCTGTGGCAGGCCTGCACATGAGTTTCGTGTGTTTTGTGTGTGTGTGTGTGTGTGTGTGTGTGTATGTGTGTGATGAAGCAGTAAGCAAACAGCAAGTTTTATTTAAAACTCAGGAAAGCAACTTTATAAACCCACAAAATGTTGATACTGTTTTGGAAATGAAGCTCTTATCACATATGTGTGACTTGGAATGGTTCAAAAGGTTCATAAACGGACGTGATGATCTTGAGGATGATCAAGATAGTGTGCAGCTGTGAACTGTTTGAAATTCAGGAACAGTTACAACAGTTCATTAATTTGTGATCAGTGACCATTGACTGACCCTAAATTCAAGGTGTGTTAGTCTTCTGGGATTATTATTATTATTATTTATTATTAAGCATGCTCCATCACCCAGAAGTGATACTACATACTATAATGTGACTAGCTATTGGTACTTGTTTATAGGTAGGGGATGCAGGGTCTGCCTCTGCTCTAGGCATCGGACACTGCATTCCCTTTACAATGTATAACCATCGATTGATGTCTCTTAGCACTTTGTAGTTACACCTTCATCACTATAGTTTGTCATAGTCTATTGAGTTTGTGAATTTCATAAATGATT
>Ga0123354_10015188_pt1 | contig 12014 bp, 6 predicted proteins | sample TergutLab28metaG_2_FD_97872 | JGI IMG/M metagenome (GOLD analysis project Ga0123354, IMG submission 97872) | Labiotermes labralis P4 segment gut microbial communities from Petit-Saut dam, French Guiana - Lab288 P4 | ecosystem: Host-associated > Arthropoda: Insects > Digestive system > Gut ... | reverse complement strand
GTATAAGAAAGTGTGACGAAAAGGGAAAAAGGGGAGGAATTTTTTTCCGTGGCACAAAAAGGAAAAAAAAAAACAAAGGGGTGAAAGTTAAGGCCCCCCCCCCCCCGATGGTATCCCTGTTTTGATTTAGTAGTGGATGTTGTGTGGCCAGGTGACCCTGAAAGCTATGCTGAGGGGAGCGTAGCTCCTGATAGAGCCATGTCAGACGGATCAAATGTGATGACCCAGACAAAAAGGGATAACCTGGTCGTCCAGTTTGGGGGTTGGGCGTGGGGCTGACAACCCCACCGCGTAAAAATATGTTCTGTTGAGAAGCTTCTAACATTGGAAGAGGCTAAGGTCCACCAAGCACTGTAATGTCAGAAGAAGAAGAAGAAGAAGAGGAAGGAAGAGAAGAAGAAGAAGAAGAAGAAGATAGTGCAAGCACTTGTCACCGAAAGTAGGAAATCAAAAATTGCAATTACAATTGCAAGGAAACCACATACATCACTAAAATATTCAGACACACAAATATAAAGATGGCACATCGCACTAATAATACTATCCAAAAAAACCTCACTTCCAGAACTCATAATCACCAAAAATTTTGAGCTACTGGAGTATTCAAATTAACATGTGTAGACTGTAGTAGAGCTTACACGGGTCAAACAGGTAAAACTTCTCCAAAAGATATATTGAATACTTGCGCGCCTTCAGAAAGTATAGTAATTCCTCAAAATTTGCCCAGCATTTAAATGAGCATATGCGTACTTTTGGATCCGTAGAAAACATTATGCAAATCTTAAATTATCAGGAAAAAGGTCCACACGTAAACAATGTAGAACGTTTTTATAGCCACAAAGAAGCCGCATTCGAAAATCAACTTAATGATAAACATACTACACAGAACAGTTAAGGACCGAAATCAGTATTGTAATCACCAAAATATAGTTCTGCATGCTATACACTAATTCGAGTGCTTCATATAGAAAGTGATCAGTGTCAGGCCAAAATAGTAAATTCCACGTGACTATGCAGTAAATTGAAAATATTTCTACATTCTGCATGAATGACATTAATTATACAAGAAACAAGACACCGATTAATATACGCACCAAAAAATGTAAGTATTACAAACAGTATGCAGCAACACATGTAAAGATCAACTCCCCATTCACCATAGTAAAAATGAAAATCCTTTAAATAATTACAGGTCGCGTAAAAACTTCATCAAAGTGATCTCCAACGAAAATAATACTACATTTCTGCTTAGCATATTGAAAAAGGCTCCATGTACACCATAGAAGGAGCCCCATAGCAAAGACTTCCCCTCATCCGAGAGAAGTGGATCTTAAATAACATAACATTTACAGCTTCTACAAGACTGCCCAGTACATAAGATTCCCATCATAATCAATTCTATTCTACGCGTGTTTATTATCCTTTGTTATTTTATATTTTGTATTTCACATTTTTTATTCTAATATATTTTTTTTAATCAGGAAACGTAAACGAGATCTCGTAATTTATAAGGCGTTGCCAAATTGTTTATTAAGTCCGTTTTAAGTTACAGCATGAAGATGGCTTCATGAAAGCCGAAACATGTAGCTGCTATGTTCTTTTAATTATTTTTATGTAATAAAGTTTTGTCAGACTATAAATTTATATACATCTATTAAGTATTGAAAACACAATGGGGATGCCTCACCTAAAAGAACCTAAAAATTCTAAGAAATTAAGAGCAGTTGCAATTCTGCGTGTGCCTGCTAACTTTCGGTTCAGAATCGTTTGCCTTCCCATTCCGAAGACTAGGATACACCGAGCTTTACGTTTGCCTGTTGGTGTGTGTGTGGACCTTGGATTCTTACATTTAGGGGCATAATGCATAATGCTTGGCTTCTCGATTTGTATTATTAGGGTGATACAATTAGTCGGGGCATATCGCATATACAGGAGGTGGGAACGCTGAGGGAAGGGGATCGCTTTGAAAGAGTAGATGAAATGATAATATTAAAATGGGCGTTGAAGAAATTGAGTGGGCTGGGGTGGGGCGGAGTGTGTTTGGTTCAGGGCTGAGGGGCAAATGGCGGGCCTTTGTGAACCTACTAATGAAATTTTCGACTTCCATAAAGTAAGGGGAGTTGTGTGTATAGTTGAGGTGCCGTTAGCTTTTCACGACTAACAGTCCTGCATGGCGTTACGTTAAATCTGATTTAACGACACTCAATCTTGTGACAACTCCCTGAGCCTGCAGGAATGATTAGCATAATATCCTATTAGTGTTCCTGTTCAGGTGCTCGCTTGGTAATTGCCGGCTTCATGTGCTGACAGTGACTGATGAACTGTTGTTACTTGAGGTGTCAGGTTGTAGATGACACGTTGGACATGCATTTGCCGGCAGTACGAGTGGTATTAAGTGTATGGTGCAATCCGCCGGAATGTTAAACTGTGCCTGTGTGTGGCTGTGTGTGTGTGTGTGTGTGTCAGCGGTGCAAGTATAAACGAACCAGCTGTCATTTAATGCTGAAATAATGTTGCTGTGACCTTAATTAGATTCCGCAAAGTGTGGGCCTTGGGAAGAATGGAAGCAAATCTTGGAAGCTGTCTGTTCGGGCTGTTCGTAATTAGGCAGTCGGGGTTCGGGGCTGGTAAGCGGCCGTTTAATAAAGAATATAAATTCATTGTCTAACACAACTGTATTATATAAAATATATTTAATTAAAAAACAGTAGCTACAATCTTTCGGCTCTAATGTAACCATTTTCAGGCTGTATCTTAAAATGACTTTAATGTACGGTTGACAGTGCCTTAAAATTACGAGATATCGTTTACATTTCTTGATTGATATAACATACTAGAATATAAAATGTAAAATATAATATAAAATAGCCTGTAATAATTGAGACATATAACGTAGAACCTTATTTTATGTTATACATTTTATATTATATTTTACATATTATATTCTAATATGTTATATTAATCAAGATATGTAAACGAGATCTCGTAATTTTAAGGCATTGTCAATTGTATATTAAAGCCCTTTTAATTTACAGCCTGAAGATGGCTTCATGAAAGCCGAAACATTATAGCTGCTATGTTCTAATTAAATATATTTTATATAATGAAGTTGTGTTAGACTAGAAATTTATATACTTTATTAATTATTGAAAATACAACGGGGATGCCTTACCTGAAAATTGTAAGGCTCTGTTGTTACCATATGTATGTCTTGGGGAGCGCCCCTTGAGCTAAGGGTAGAAGTGACCTTTGTCTAGTCACGTGATCTGTGTGCATCTGTGACTTGGCCTTGGGACACTGGGGCACCTTAATTGGTTGTCCAGTTCCTGGTAGTGCCATGTCGAATGCGAAGATCTCAGCAAAACACTCGACACGTTAACAGACACACTGAAAAAGAACGCCAGTTTTTTAGAATGCAAGGTAGTCATATAAAACCCTAAAATGCCAGCAGTCGGTCTGAACAACGTTTCGAAATTCAGAACTAAATGTACTACGGTCTTCATGTGTTTGTGTTGGTTTGCGGGGCAGGTTGTGCGTTGGGTGGGCCTAATGTTGCTCTCACGTGTTTCTTTAAATGTACTGTATGTAATTCTGTACTATTGTAAATGAAATTAACTGCACATTTTGCTGCCGTGAGTATCTCGTTTCCAGCAACAAATGACAGTTCTCCGATAGACGGAATTAATTTCCATGGCTACGATAGGGCTTCGTTAGAGAGTGACGTAAACCTGTTGCTAAGATACGGAGCAGTCTTTTAGCATGTTTTGTATAAAACTTTGAAAGGCGCATTACATATACTTGGAATTTAGTGTTTTCGATGAAGATCATCGCTTGACAAGTTGAGATGCATAGCCGGTTGAGCCTACCGAATCGGAATATCAACATTTTGGTGAATCGTATATATGTTGTTTTTAGGCGCGTTCGCAAAATTGCGAAAAGCGACTATCAGCTTCGTCATGTCCGTCAGTCCGCATGGAACAACTCAGCTCCCACTGGACGGATTTTCATGAAATTTTAAACATGAGTATTTTTTCAAAATCTGTCGAGAAAATTCAAGTTTGATTGAAATCTGAAAAGTGTAACGGGTACTTTACATGACGATCTATGTACATTTTTTTTATCATATATCACTCACTTCTTCTTGGAATGAAAGATGTTTCAGACAAAAGTTGTAGAAAAACTCGAAACACACATTCTGTGTTCAGTAATGCTTTTTTCGAAAATCGCTCCGTTTATGAGATAACGTGGGAAAATGTTGTAGAGCCGGACAGGCCACAGATGACAATACGGCCCAAGCGCATTGCATGCGGGATAACTAAGGCTACAAACACACACGCAATACGTAATAATTATTGCTTTTCCACTAGAATGGTTGCATAAACGCGCCTCGTTGTTACGTTTTACGTACATTGGCTGTGTTGAGGTTCTGTGTTCCCTACAACCCCTTTTTTTTGTGGAGCTGTCGTTCTTCAACAAAGGATTCTGCGAAGTTTTATCATAAACGTGTTTAGGTTTTTGTGTAAAGTGCTTTATATTATATAAAGAAACTAGTATTTTTCTCAGCTATGATAATTGTCTGATTGATAGGAACGTTGTGCTGAGTACGAAGATTGGGCTGTAACGTGCCAGACCGCTACACTTACCTTGGTCTGGAAGTGACGTACCGGTGACGTTACATGGCCGGTTATCGTGGTTGCAATACGGTTCGTTTTTGAGGGAATGGAAAGATAGGATATGCAAATGTAAGGTAGGGGCGTCACGCGGCCAGGTTTGATGATTACGGTAGCGTTTGGTCTATATAATGCTTCACTGTATTTCGCTGGTGTGCGATTGAGCAAACACTACGTTTTGTTGTGTCCGAATTGTTTTGACAGTGTCATTTGCGTCAGTCATCTTCGTCGAAATATTAAATAGTGAAAAGTAGTTGGAAGCTTTTGAAGCGTTTCGCACTTGACGTTTTGTTGAGTGAGCCAGTTAGTAAGCTGTACTTTATCCTCTTAACTCGAACTGGTACAGTCGATTAAACATTTTACTCGGCCGCTTTCGAATTAATTTTTCGGAATGTCATGTGAGAAACTGAGTTGTATTTAAATCCTAAGTACTGAGGCACTGGACTGTGGATGTTTCGTGTTGCCAGTAAACAGTTGTACATTGCATTGTTATTGCGGCCGTGTATCGTTAGCGAATGTACAAGATACTGTACTTACACTGAAGTTACACAGCAACAGCGGCCGTTTCTCTTAAAAGATTTAATGCTGCTCCAAATTTCATGTAACAGCAACAGTTTCCCTTTTTGAATTTCAACGGGCTTTTCGCTAATTTATGAATGGGTGCTTGTGAAGTTGTTGCTCTGTGGTTCTTCCTTAGGCCGTATGGAATTAACTAAATACCGTAAACTGGCCAAGCACGTGGTGACACATTTTCAACGTGTGTGTGTGTGTGTGTGTGTGTGTGTGTGTGGGTGGGGGTGGGGGGTTGAGACCAACAGATCAGTCTTTTCCCCTCTTAGCATTGTAATGAAACTTCGTTTCCTGTTCTAAATCGCTGACTGCGTAATTTGGCTAGCGAATCAAAAATCAGAAGTTCCCTGTCCGTTGATCCTTCTTTCAGTTTCTCGAGTCCACCAGACACAGTTCAGCTGCGTCCATTGTCTGTCTTTATAGTGACGACACTTTGTAAAATCTAATCGTAATCGATTGTGTGGGCCTGAATGTGACATGTGTTGCTGTGTACGGCGATGCGAAGAGCATGTTGGGTGCTTTCTTATCTTTGGTGCATATTTATGTAGCCGACGTTTCAGGAGTTTTGGCGTATCGGGCCTGGACGGCTGTCATTGTGCCGACTGCTGTCTTATGGAATGTGTTCCGTGCGCTATGCAGAAATTTGCCTCTTCCTCTGAAGACGGCGACAGCAGGTTTCTGCGAAACTTTGGCAAGTATCTGGCAGGCTGTACGACATATCGCATTGCAGTTGGCTGTACTGCCTTCTTCAGGTGTGGGGGTCTGTGGTTGACAATCTAGTGACAGGTTTGTTAGCGATGTGGCATGTGTCGTGTTGTGTGTCGTTCTGCTGACAAACTGACAGTCTAGGTGTAGACACTTGTCAGGCATCTTGCAGGCTTAAAATATGTGCAAACGTAAGAATTCTGTATTGGCAGGCTGTGTCGATTTCGCTTTTTTAATTTTTCAAAGCACCCGTTAGTTTTAGGTAGGTGTAACACAGCGATATATTTTTACATGTATAAATGTTTCGGCTATTCACAGTGTATGTTGTTGGCCCAAAGAATACATCGGTTTGCAGAATTAACAGCTATTTACTTACACACCGTTAACGATCTTGTATTTAGGTTAATTCTCTTCTTGAAACTGAAAGTGTAAACTTGCGAAATCGCCGTGCCGTTTGTCTGTTGTCAGGCTTATCACGTCATTGTACCAAATGTGTCGCGCGTCCCGCATCTTAGTGTTTCAACCGTATGGCGGATTATCTGTGGAAAGTTATGCCGTTGGCGTGTATCCGTAATTTTCACTTTTATAGAATCAGTAATGATAATGTGGCGGGCATGCGAACTTTAGAGGTGGGAGCCTCACTAGCACCACGTGCTTGCGGTTCTGGAGTGGCTTGTGGTAATATAGCTTGGAAAAGCTGGCAGCTTTAAGTAAGATAGTAACAAGATTGGCAGCCATGCGAAGCTGTTACTTAGTTGTCACCTTGATAGCACCGGAGTTAGGCGTGTGAAATGTGGTAAAGAGGCAGACCCCCAGTTACACCGGAACACAGCGTGTGAAACATGGTTTACAAGTGACGAGGTGTAAACATGGCGACGATGCGTTTTGGTTATATGCGAAAGCTTCTTCCGTATGCAGAATCCGTACTTCAGTAATCAGGTTTAGGCAGCATCGACATAAAGCAACACTAACAACGGGGCTGCAAATAAATAAATAAATAAATAAATATATATATATATATATGTGTGTGTGTGTGTGTGTGTGTGTGTGTGTAGGATTATAAATATGTGCAGTAGCGAAGAAGGCCTTGTATTTCTCGGCTTGCCTGACTGTTTTGTGTTTTCTTTGATGTAGGTACGTCTAACGTGTCGGCAGCGTAATAAACACAGGGCGGTGTAACACTGCACACCTGTATTGGGCTGTGCTCGGTGTTCGTGTATTGTTTCCAAATCATACAGCCATTTTCTTCGAAATCCCTGTCTGCTGGTGAGGTCAACGTTATGGTATCTTCTGAGGCCATTCGACGCTACGTGACGTCGGAAGTTGAAGCAGTGTCGTTAAATAACTCAAGAATTAACAACATCATAGGACACAATCCGTCTGCACATACTAACCTTAGTGAGATGGTGATATGCAACGCGTTTTCTACCTTTAAATGAACGCAAAAACTGATGGATGATCTTTTGCCGCTGGAACCCAAGACCTGAGCCGGTCTCTCGAACCCTGTTTTATTAACGTCGAATTGGTCTTTCCCGTTCAGATTTTCCGACTGTAACGCTGTATTTTTTCCTTATCTCTCCCTTCTGACCGTTCCTGATTGTCGTCCTGATATTCTGAAGCGAGAAGTGCCAAGTATGAAGCCTGTATTTGTGAAATTCTCTCCAGCCTCCTGCTGTATCCTGTCTTTAGGATTACTTTGTCGTTGTATGCTTTCTAGTGCGATTAATTACCTTCCTTGTCTTTTTCTTTCAGGTGAGTGATGTCTTTATGTTGACTCGTTTGTTGCTCGGGAGAGACAACTGATGGTGTAAGTAGACTGTTTCTATAGTTGTGTTGTGACGTCACTTCATTCTGGTGGAGATAATGGGCTGTGACTTTTGTTGTATCGGCGCTGTAACGCGGTAAAATTAGATTAATCCGTCAGGCCGTCTTTCGTTCAGTTATATAAGGCGTCTTATAGAGGATTCTGACGCATTTGAAATTCACAAAGCTGTCGGTGCAACAGAACTACGCATTAAATTATGTAAGCATTTAGCGTGTCGTTTCAGAACTGCGGCCGGAATGTGTCTGAAGCTTAAATACTGCTCATGAAACGTCATCTTCTGGAACGAACTGGTTTGTTTTCTGGTGATGCTTAAATCTTTCATTTGTCAGGCTTACCTCGTCGGATCTGAAGTGGACAAATAAGTAAATCCCACGACACCTCCTAATTTTTCGTCTACTCTTTATGGCGAATTAATTACAAGGTCGAAGCTTTAGTAATCAAGGAAGTCGCAATAGCCAATTTCCAACCAGTTCATTCCGATGAGGCACAACGGCTTCCTGTCCCAGTTTACCGCATGTATTCGCTTTCGGCGACGTACCGCACCTGTCATTAGTGTCAAAAATAAACAATACAGTCGCGATGGTTGTATTTATGTGTGGTTAATTCTGTACTGCAGCAACATCCTTATGTTCTTGTTGTTCGTGTAGACGTGCCGAATGTCACTGTATACCTGTGACACGCAGTACAGTGTCACTGATGTTATTGCCATTTATCATTATATCGAAATTAGGGCAGATATATCTCTGTGGGTTGAATGGAGAGGTAATGCTAAAGGTCAAGGTCACCCCGTTTCGTGCAAATGCTGACACGGAGGAAAAGTAGAGGTGTAGCTGCACCCATTTACAGTTTCGGTGCTAATACGAGGTGTGTGGTCAACGCCACGCCCCGGCCACTATGCCCCCGGGAAAGAACCGCGGTACATATTGTATAGGAGGCTCGGTGCGCCTCTGGGTCGGTCTGGACGGGTGCGGACAATCTCGTTCCCCAGGGATTCGATCCTCGGACCATCAAGCCCGTAGCGAGTTGATACATCGACTGAGCTATCCCGGCTGCCTTACCGGCAGCCGGGATAGCTCAGTACTACTGTAGTAACTACTGTGTTTTCAAGTGTAAAAATGTCAGTTTTCAGATTCACATGTTTTCCCGCTTTTCGAGCTTCTGATGAATTCAGCTTTCGGAATTCTTTTGTGCTGTATCGGAATCGCTGCAGAGCTCACAAAAGGCATCTTCGTTTGTGGCAGCGAGGAGCAGTCATTGAGATCGTTGTGCTTTATATCCGCGGGTACTGGGACGAAGAAACACGCATCTTCGGTAGTTCGAGACCTTCTGCGGAAAGGGCTTCTGGTAGAGAGAGAAGAATCGAAAGGTGAGGTTGTTGAACGAATTTTGTTATTGGAGATAGAACTGGGTCTCTTTTGAACGAAAACTTTAGTGGGAGCCTCTGACGCCTGTTGTGCTATCGTGGTCACCGCTTCAGTGACCTAAAAGTTGTCGGAGGTGACTCAGTCTCTGACCATCGCTTGACTTTTAGATGTTAAATACACGCACGCTAAAGAACTGCGCCGTATGTATAGGCCATGTATTTTGACCTGTTTTCTTACCTTATGGCATGTCTACAATGCCTCTTTGTTTACCGCTTTCAGTTTCATCTGCTTTCGCTCCCATTGTAGTGCCTGTCTGCTCTGTTTTTATAATAAATCATTAACTGTAGATGCAGTTGTACTGTTTGTTTTTAAGACGTGTGCAGCATTGGTTGTGTGTTTGTGTGTGTGTGTGTGTGTGTGTGTGTGTGTGTGTGTGTGTGTGTGGGTGGGGACGGTGCAGAAACACTCAGTTTGATTAATGTGGTGTGGGGTGGCATGGCTTCACCCGGTGTGCTATATGCTCCTTTATCGGTTGTTGTTGCCCGGTATTTGTAGAAATCACCGTACAGCTGTACCCTGAAACTGTTTCTTTGGTACGGGAATATTTTTAGTACATATTAAACTTCTTATTGTGTGAATGTGTCAGGTGCCCTGTTTACCTTTAGACCTTCGTTTGAAAAGATAATTTTCACTGAATAATTGTAGGATTTATGAGAGAGAAAATGGGAAAAAATGGCTTTACCGAAAACCTCCCCGCCTTACTGCTCACCCGGTAATGACCCGTTGTCATGGCCCAGTCGATTGAAGAATATTTTGGAGGGGGTTGTTTGAAAGTCGCATTCGTCAGATGCAGATGAAATTGCTGTAGAATGCAACGCCCCCTCCCTCCCCCCCCCCCTATGGGTTGGATCTCCCTGTAACAGAAAACACCGTTCAAGTGCACTTCAGGTAAATAATGCGATATTTTCCGTGTCCGGTTTATTGATGGTTCGTATGTATTCGAGCTTTGTGCTGTCACGGTGAATATTCAGGTGTAAGCATACTGCCGTAAATCGAGATGAAGACTATTTGTATATTAATGTCAAAGGGTGCCGTTGGAGCGATGTTTGTTGGCGAGCAGTGACACTGTAATCCAGAGGCAGAGGTTGTGATGTGATCAGCAATGTTTCATTAGCGAAAACAGTTAATATTTAGGTTTCCGCTTGTCTGCGCTGCTGAATCTGGTTTGTTTGTTTGTTGTCCGGTTCGGCTAATACCATTATTGGTTCTAAAGTGTCTGCTAGTTAGGTTAATTAAATATCTGATCTCTTGGTGGGGAGTGGTTATTCTTGTGCGATTGGTCTCTATATAGGTAATGCAGTTTTAGGGGGTTCATAACTGTTGGCAGCCGAAGGCCATAATAATTGTAATGCAGACAGGGCGTCAAGGGGTCAAGAAATCCATCTTGGATTTCTTGACCCCTTGAGGATGGGACCGATAGGTTGTCCCGAAGCGTCGGTGAGGAATTACCACTCTGCGCTGCGTATTATTTCAGAAGAGCGCAGATCGTATGCATACAATATTTACACATGCTTTGCAGTTACGTAACTGCGGTGTTGGATGGTTAGCCACTCATCGAATTCAGCACATTCCGAGTCTGATACTGTGCGCGGAGCCTCCCTGATCATACTGATGTTTTTCGATTTCCTCATTTTTCCCACACCGTTTCTGGCTGGCTGTTAACGTTACGTCCCATTTCATCCACTATATGTAGGTATGTTATGTGCGTGTCTGTAGAACTGGGTCCGGTGCTGTCCGACCGCTCTCCTGATCTTGAACAGCCAGTCCTCCGCACCACATCGTGTGCTGAACAAGTAGGCCTGTAACAGTCCACTTTTGACTTTAATTTGAGTTGAATATTGTAATTTAAAGTAGGAAATTCCTTCTTAAATTTGTTTGTAAATGATGATTATGTCATTTGCTGTTTCCGTCCTGTTGTGTGACTGGCACGTAATGGTGACAGCGCATTAAAGAATGACTGTTCTGTAAAAGGTGAAGCTAAAGTTCACCCTAGAACAGGCCACGAAGGCCCAGAGGGGGAGCAGAGGTATAGCTCTATCCTTTCTTTAACCTTGGCGCTAGAGTGGGTGGGTTGTCAACGCCACGCCCCGGCCGCTTTACTCCTGCGAAAGACCCGGTGCCGATTGTACAGGAGGCTGGTTGGGCCCCAGGGCCGGTCTGAACGGGTGCGGAAAATCTCACCCCCATCGGGATTCGATACCCGGACCGTCCAGCACGTAGCGAGTCGCTATACCGACTGAGCTATCGTGGCCCACAATGATTGTTCTGTAGGACATAAAATCGGCCGAACCTGTTGTGCGAGCCTCACACAACAGACTCGTCTGGTCTGCGTTCCTTAAACTTTACGGAACGTAATTCCAGTAACATAAAGAGAAGTATGGGTTAGGAACAGAACAGTGACGATGTGAGGGGAATCTGGCAAATTTTCAGAGCCGCGGTGCCATGGCGCTGCGACGCGAACTTGTGAATAACTTTCTTGTTTTATCATGATATTCAAAAGTGCGAGAATCTCGTAATGTTCCCGTGTATTTCACTTTTATGCCGTGATTTTCAGGTGAGGCATCCCCGTTGTGTTTTCAGTAATCAATATAATATATATAATTTGACAGTGCAACACAACCTTTATCATGTGAATACAGTTAAAAGATAATTAAACAGTCATAACAGCGACATGTTGCGGCTTTACGAAAATAGCTGAAACATGTCGCTGTTATGATTTTTTTATTATCTTTTAACTGTATTCACACGATAAAGGTTGTGTTGGACTGCAAAATTATATATATATATATATATATATATATATATATATATATATATATT
>Ga0123354_10015185_pt1 | contig 12014 bp, 7 predicted proteins | sample TergutLab28metaG_2_FD_97872 | JGI IMG/M metagenome (GOLD analysis project Ga0123354, IMG submission 97872) | Labiotermes labralis P4 segment gut microbial communities from Petit-Saut dam, French Guiana - Lab288 P4 | ecosystem: Host-associated > Arthropoda: Insects > Digestive system > Gut ... | reverse complement strand
TTGCAAAGGAGCGTCCATGTTTTCGCCCTCGTTGCTGCCACTCGACTGAAGGCAGAGCGCTGTACTGCACATGGCTGAACTCTTCAACAGGCATTGTCAATACTGCGCAATGCGGCAGTTCCTCTCTGTCCAGGCATTCGCCCTCGTATTATATTTGTCCAACAAATGCACAGTATATATTTACAATATCTCTTTCTTAAAGCGCTGCTACATGTTTCGATGTTTGTACATCAGTCATCCTCAGGGAGTTTATTATATATGCTAAAGTTAAAAATTAGTAAAATGGAAACCATTATGCTAGAGGCCGTCACAAAGAATTAATAATAGTATAATAATAATAAGAAGAAGAATAAGCGCATGTGGAATGTAAAAAACGAAGGTGATACCAGTAATAATAGGGGCGACTGGGACTGTTTCAAAGTCATTCAGAAAATGCGCGAGCAACACACCAGGAAAACATGAAGTCAAGGAACTACACAAAACAGCCATATTGGGAACTGCACACACACTTCGGAAAGTACTAATGTAAAAGTACAATAGATTCAACACTGAAACTAACGATATAAGCACCATGAATAGTAACAACAGAATAGCTGCAACACTGTATTCCCTAGAGACATAGTTTGTCTCAGGAATATAAGTAAAAATACCCTGCATAAAGGAGATTACGATGAAGATGATGATGATAATAATAATAATAATAATAGTATATCAGTAAATTGTTGTAAGGTGTGAGATCTGACTAACCCATTGGATTTGAAATGATGTGGTATAGGATTTTTTATTATGCTTTTATAGTGTTTTCCCCTGAAGATGACTTCGGTATAAAATTACAAAATTTATCAGCACCAACAAAAGGCATTATTCTGTATATATTGTCTATTTTAAGATTAGTTTACTCCTACATGTTTCGGCGTAATCGTCATCCTCAAGGAGCTTATACCAATGCTGTTTAAACCTACAGCAATAAAATAGTTTGTAATAATCATAAATGTCAATTTTGCAATTGTTAGTTAAATTATACAATATTTTAAAATGTATTACAAAATGCCATTATAGTTTGTAAGCAGACCGCCGCCAGGAACACAGGAGCTGACAGTTATACAGCAATGAAAAGAATGGCTTGCAACAATTCCAGATGGAAAGCTACCAGCCAATCACAAAACTGAAGGATAAGAAGAAAAAGAAGTTTAGTTGATTGTTGACAGTGTCCTTTTAGAATTGTTTCCCTGTTCTACAGAAATCTATTTCTTTCGATCCGAAGTGGACCCATCCCTTATGTTGCGTCTTGTTTGTATGAAGTGTTCTAACAACATTGTTAAGTTCTCTGAAGATGGCGATTCCACCGCAACATGTATTGACAAATTAAGATTAAAATACACAATATATAGAATATTGGATTTATTGGTACTGGTAGAGTTTGTAATTCAATTGGCAATGCACGGAAGGAATAACATGAAAGTGATTTGGTATAAAAGCCCAAACATGTGGCTGTTTATTATAAACAAAAAAATTTTTTATCGACAATTTGTGTTGACCAAGCGAAAGAAATTTCTTGTTTCTTATCAGAACTTATTAAACCGCCATAGTTCTGAAGTGACGTCATTGTACAGGTTGCCGGGCTATACAAAGGAATGTCCTCGCCCATGGCTGGGGTAGCTTTGGTCAATGCCATCGTGTTTGGTGTGTATGGGAACTTCCAACGCCACCTGCCTCGACCTGATGCCCTGTCTACCCACTTCATGGCTGGTGCGACTGCAGGATTCCTGCAGAGTTTTGTGTCCTGCCCAATGGAGTTGGTGAAGAGCAGACTGCAGATCCAGCAGAACGGCGATGTTTCTGGCCGTAGTTACAGTGGTGCGATGGACTGCTTTTCTCAGGTGGCATCATTACAATAATAATAATTCAGTTCATTGCAATTCAGTGGGTATTTATTAACGCGCAGGCTTACCAGCACAAATGCTTAATAATAATAATAATAATAATAATAATTTTAACACAGGGACAGATAGCAAATGCAGACTTTGCTAACAATTTGATGAGGAACTAGACCACATAATATAAGCATGCCCAATACTGGCAAAAGAACAGTACAAAAAAGGCATGATAGAGTGAGTGCACAAATACACTTCAACATATGCAAGGAAACAGGGGTACAATTGGACAAAAACACTGATATGAACACGTACCAAAATCAGTAGAAACAAGTCAAGGAGGTAAGGTAACCATATTGTGGAATCAACAAGTACGAACTGACAGAGCCATCCCCAACAATAAAACAGACATCATAATCCGTGATAGTGAAAAGGGAACATGTATGTTAATAGAGGTTGCAATTTCAGGAGACAGAAATATGATTAAAAAAGAAGATTCTAAAATATAAAGACCTTACAATAGAAATACAGCGCATGTGGAATGTAAAAACAAAGGTGATACCAGTAATAATAGGGGAGACTTGGACCATTTCAAAGTCATTCAGAAAATACGTGAGCAACATAGCAGGAAACCATGAATTCAAGGGACTACAGAAAACAGCCATATTGGGCACTGCACACATAATTCGGAAAGTACTAATGTAAAAGTACAATAGAGTCAACACAGGAACTAGCGATATAAGCACCATGAATAGTAGAAACAGAATAGCTGCAACACTGTATTCCCTAGGGACATAGTTTGTCTCAGGAATATAAGAATAAATGCCCAGCATAAAGGAGATTACGATGACGATTATGATGATATTAATAATAATAATAATAATAATAGCATGCAAAACTTATACTGCATTCCTCAACTCTCTGATTTGTGCTTCTGCAATAATGGAGTTGGAAAGGTGGCAGAGGGTGGTTGGGACAAGAACTTGTTTATGTCAAAGAAAGTTTCTGTTACATATTTGTGACATTTTTTCGTATATTTATTTATATTCCGACTTTATATTTTTCGTGAATTATATTATATTAACTAACTTCATGGTAACGTCTTGGAACAGAGTCTTTTTGAAAATTTAATAGTCATTTAGATGCAAAAGAATTTCAGGGACTCCAAGGTTTATTTATTCTGCTCCAGAAGCCCACCACCCCACTGGACCCTAAATCAGATGACACAAGTCAACATCCACAAGCCATATTTTTCGAAGATCAATTAGGAAATAATTAGCATCTGTGCATACAAAAGATAAATATATTTTGTTATACTTTTCCGACTAAAACTCTGTATAAATTTGTGCATTTCCTTTGCGTTTTATATACACCATCTCCTTATACTTGGGCTATATTTCGTTTTAAAACCATTTCTTGATAAAAGTTAATTGCAGAGTGTCTAATATTAATTTGTTTCTATATAAATATATTCAATTCCCGAAAGGACAGAGAAATTTTCCCCTTCTCTAAACTCTCTGGAATGGCTCTGGAGCCCACCCTCACTATTATTCAGTGGAGACGTTTGGGTCTTTCTCAAGTGATGGGGACATGAACCTAACCACTCGCTTTCACGTACTATAGCGTTAAGATATGGCACCAGTACCAGTAAGTCGCGCAGAGCTTGTTGCAGAATCAAAGACAAGGAATAGTTATCTGTTATCTTACATAAATACAAGCAATTGAACTTTAATGTCGTTATTGTCACTGACTGAGTTTGCTGTTGTTTACTGTCGAATTATGCTGAACACACTTTTGTTTCTACAATGTGGGTATTTTAAAATGACCAATATTTGAATCCCGTTCCGTGCGCTCTGTTGATTCGCTTAAAATATGGGACTATACCCTACTGGAAATTTTTATAAATTTTGCACAGATTTGCATATCCATTCCTCAGAAAAGTCTTGTTGCTAATTTTTGTCTGTTCACAGACTCTTTCTTACCAATGTCTTCTCCATACCTGTAATATTTCTAGTATTATATGTGGCTCATATTTTTAAATTCTAACGTGACCATTCTTATGCCTCTTTTGATAAAAAGAGTATTCTATTACGTTTATAGTTGCTTTTGTCTAAGTAACTTCGCCCATAAAACTGTCCTTGTAATTTGCCGTTCAAAAATATTGCGCTCAGCTCTTCGGGTCCTGGCAAAAGTAAACTCATTATTTCTTTGTAACTGATTTGTACGTCTGGTCTACAGGTGGTAAGAACCGAAGGACTGCGTGGCATATTCAGGGGACTTGGGACCACTATTTGCCGAGAGGTACCTGGATTCGGTACCTATTTCTTGGCGTACGAGTTTTTGACGAGATCATCAGGGGAAAATGGTGAATCCGGACTTCCTCTCAGCACTGTGCACATGCTGCTAGCCGGTGGTTTCAGTGGCTCCCTGTCCTGGGTTTTCACATATCCGATTGACGTCGTTAAGACTCGTCTTCAGGTTGATGGGAAGGGTGGCGCTTACAGATATAGTGGATTCATAGACTGTTGGAAGAAAAGCATTGAAACCGACGGGTACTCCGTGATGACACGGGGTCTCACGTCTACTATCTTGAGGGCGTTTCCAACCAACGCTGCAACATTCACTGTTGTCACTTGGGTAATCCGGTGGGCAAACGCTAACCAAGTTGAAAACACCCCTGCATATATAATTGCTGAATTAGGAGACCTCACTGCACCTGAAATATCCAAGATCCAAAAAAGATCTAATGATGATTCAAAGCCTGAAATTAAAGTCTTTGGACTTTCTGGAAACTTGGAATACAGGGAGAAATACGAGTATATGAAGGATGTTGTTCAGTGGAGAGAAAAAATTCTTCACAATTTTATGGGAAGTAACATTCTGTGCAATGAACAATTGGTGCCAAATTTGGGACACATACTTTCTTCAGATAAAGAAGAGAAAAACAAAATTCCAATTCCTTCTTGCGGAAACTTTAATGAAGGTCTTCGCCTGCAACCTCAATTAATTGAAGAAAATAAAGACAAAGAGCAGGAATCAAAGACAGACGAGAGTTCAAAAGATGAAGATGCAACAAATTGTCAGCAACAACACACAGAATTAGATACCGAGAAAGAACCAAACACTTACCAACATAAGAATGATTACTACAATTCGTCAGTAAGATAACTGAAAAACAGGTGCAAAATGCCTTCATCCTAACTCAATGAAGAGTGTTGCAGGCCTTATGCATATCTAAGGAAAGAACGTGCAGTGGGGTCTCCGTATTGTTCCTAAGGATGTTTGCATATCCTTAGGAACAAGGAATGTCTTGAGAGCAGTTAGATACAGATACTACAATTATAATCTTGTAGTAAGATAACTTATAGAATGTAGGTGTTTTGTTTGATGGAAAAGCACAGTACAATAAAAGTGGTCTCTTGTATGATGATGTAAACAGCAAATATAGTGAATTTTCACACGTATTTTAAAACACGCGGAACAACGACTCAGAACACGTAAGAGATAAAAGTAAATTCATACTGTGGCGTGGTAAACATAAGTACTTGTTGCCTTTCACTTAGTAAAGTGATGTTTACTGCCATAGTAAAGTGATGGTTACTGCCATAGTCCTGCGGTGGTCCATTTAGATGAAGTTTGTCGAGAGAAACGATGCCTCAGTGCATACATAAGTGATCTGACACCTGTAATGGCAAACACAAAACTGTCGACACTCATCACGCTGCGACCAAAACCGACAAACTTACTTAACATGTATACATTATATATACGACGTGATAAATAAAGGTAATGCTTTTGTTTTGTGGTAAAATTATTATATACTATAAAATAAAAAGTGAATTTATCTCTTTTGAATACTAGACGCACGTGGTTACTACTAATACCTAGCGGTATAATATGCTACTTGACAACATAATTATTTCTTGCTACTTGGCTTTTACTGTTTTCTTGTTATCTAATTTATCCATGTCGTTGTAAGAAATGGTACCCCAGAATTCGTGTGTTGTGTAAAATGATGATGAATGTTTAATATATTTGTTTCTATGTGCGTTTAGAGATAAATATATGAAGCTCAACTATAAAGAATGAAAAAATGTCTAAATATTGCCTCACCAAATATTTACATAATTCCCATATAAAATCTGCGGTAACTCAGGGATCCAGTATGTCTACTGAGGCTCTCTTAAAGTAGTAAAGCGGCCGGAGCGTGGCACCGACAACCAAATCCCATCTATTGCCGATGTTAAGCATGAATGTGGCTGTACCTATATTCCACTTCCGTGCCCATATTTGCGTGTTATTGGGCGACCTTTATCCTTACACATTAATTATTTCCATTTGTGCTCACTTTTGCCAACCTAATTGTTTGGCTTACGTATCCACTTTTCCCAATTAATACACACACAACAAATGTTTAATAATACCAGAAACTACCCTCCCACTATGGACTAGAAACATAAGATTTAACTTCTGAATGCCTGGCAGCTAACTGCGTGTTATGCTACCATTTGTTAAACAACCGTTTTTCCATTATGTGAATGTAAACGGCAAAGTTGGTGCTGTGTTTAATTAAACACCGCGCCGTAAAATCACATGGGGGAAACGAGGTAAAGTTCCACCCTTTCATAACCTCAGTACTAGGTGAGTAACAGCGGAACTGCCCTCGGCTCTCATTAGATAATAGGCCGAGTGGGCGTCTTACCCTGACTGGACACTGGAAATGAGGCGTAAATGCTGCGATATCCTGAAGTGAAACTCCGAGCTACAGTGTACGTATTATTCGGGTCTTCCGGATGCCGTGAATAATAAAAGTGGTGCTCCAGCATCCAAAAGTGACGTCATTACCAGCACAATAGACCAGAGTGAGGTAGCTACTGCACTGGAATAGCTCGCACTCACTTATAAGATACTATGGAACAGGGCCTATACAAACGATAGCGTGTTATTTGAACAATGATTTCGTAGCTGTATTCCTAGTCTACTCTCTTACTGCTTAGACTTCTAGTCTAAAGTTTTATTGTTTTTTTATTATTTTAAAAATGATAAAAACAACACAAATAACGTTGCAAATGTGTTTCTGTAGACAAACCGGTCCGTCGTCAGGCCTCAAAGAAGAATTTTAGCCAGACATCCTTCGTGATAGGTTCGAACCCACGATCTTAGCTTTTGAGCGCAAGAAGACCTTTCACGCGTTAGAATGTGCGGCGAGAGTGAGATTTTGCAGTCTTATGATAGAGCATCCAGCTGTCGGTCTCCACCATCTGGGGTTTTAGTATAATCACAATATGAGCGTTAGGTTCACATAAAATCATAATATATTGTGTGGAAGTGAGGCTTTAAAATTCAAAACATTTAGGGAGGAAATTACCCTCTGCCTACGCTTTTGCATAATAAAGTGTTGGTTGCCCGAATGCCAACAAAATCTCCAAGCTCTATACCCGGTACTCGAGAAGCATATATAAAATTGTATACAATACCACAGCGCTTAGGAGCAATGCATGCTGACTATATTAAAGGAAAGCAGTTACTAACAGTTCAGCACATTGTTTCTTGTATAGATGGTCTCATTAGAACCTTTTTACTTTAATAAATTTTTATATTAGTGAGTCATCTTCAAGTGTTCTTTTATAGCTAATACAAAACCTTTGTCCTAGATTGTACTGGGATACACTGCTTATGATCATCTGGTGGAATGCTGTCTGATAACATCGATTAACAGTATCTTAACAGGTGGTAATGCACTTCCTTTAGAAGCATCCTTTTCAAATTATGCCCCCACATTAATAGACTTTTTATATAGGTATATTAAGGAGTAGTTTTTGCTGTACGCGCAACTAGATTTAACGGCGAGAATAGTCACTCTTCCTAAACAGTACATGTAGGTGCTCCGTGAGACTGTCACTCTGAAAATGAATTTTTTCCTATGCAGTATTCGGCGATTGGTCCCTTTAAAGAAATACATTTTGTTCTGTGTGCGAAACGAAATGACACTTTATGCCACGCAGTTTAGTTTCAGTTTTCAAACGGCTCGTAGTCTACAATTTTCAGTAGTTGTTATAGACATTTCCTAAAGGAAATATTAATTTCTTATCTCCTTATTTAATATTTATTGACAAACCGAAGAGTATCTATAGACACAATCTATGTCTCTCTGGAACTGCACCAGAAATTCTAGAATTTAATTAAACAGGACTTTTCTTCTTATTGCTTCTAGGTGGTAATAAATTTGCATATTTCTCATTTGTTTACACATTGATGCTAATGGAATTGATACTGAATTTTCTATGAGCACGTTAATACGTCTTTAAATAACCCTGTGCTTTTATGAATGATTTATGACAAGGTTCACTTTGAAAAAGAGTTTATAAAAAAAATTGTAATTGGCAATAATATGCTTGTTATAATCACAAACGGCAGTGAGATAAGTGCAAAGTTCCTCGTTCCATGGCCTGAATTCCAATACTAATAGATGAATTTGTCTGCTGATTTTGCACATTCCGAAATTACGTTAAATTTTCAAGCTTCGTCTGAAGCAGTTATAATATACTTCGCTAAATATTTAGGGAAGCTTTACAAATGACAAATACGTATCAATGTACAACAGTCACTAATATGATATTGTATAAATGATACTATGTTATTCAATTACTGATATTTATTTTAAAAAAACATTGTGTATCAAAAAGCAAGCATTGTCACACAGGAAATTAAAGGGCTTTTTCCAACAGTGATAGATTTTTAAAATTCCATCGTAGTCAAGTTATTTTTTAATTACTAAAAACCCTTCGGGTGACACATTAACTCTATTTTAATATCCGAAGTATATGAAAATATTACTTTAATCCAATTGTTATTACTTATGTTTCGCTTATCTCTTATTGTTTGCAGTTATACGAAAGAAATGTAAAATATCAGTAAGATCTTACAATTTTGAAACACATCTTATTTTTTGTGTCCCTTCTAAGGTGATGTGGTTTGCTTGATTCATTGTGGCCTAGCCAAACTGACATCATAAAAATTAAGATTTTTATATTTCACATTTTGAAATAATGTGAGTCAGAGGTGTGATTTATAACTTTTTGTTACGCAAAGAATTATTGAAATAAATTATCGTAAATGGATTGACGTTTAAGAGTAAGAAGGAATTTTTGTTAGCCAAAATTCTTGTAAAAGATGTGAAGTTAAATTTCCTGTACTAATTAAGCAAAAGTTGTGCCAACGTATGGAGAAAAGTTTTGAACCCTAAACGCTAAACAATATTTTTTTTTTACGTGCCTTCGCAAAATTTCGAAAAGCGACTATCAGCTTCTCTCAGTAGTGTCTGTCTCTCTGTGAGTCAGTCAGTCCGCATGAAACAACTCGCCTCCTACTAGACGGATTTTCGTGGAATTTTATACTGAGTTCTTTTTTAGAAAATATGTCGAGAAAATTCAAGTTTCATTACAACCCGACACGAATAATGGACACTTCACATGAAGACCTTTTCACATTTTTGATCTACCTCGCTCAGTTCTTCTTAGAGTGAGGAACGTTTCGGACAAAATTTGTAGAGAAAATCAAAACACACTTTTTGTGTTCAATAAATTTTTTTTTTTTTAAATACAGTGGAAAAATATTGTATAGTCGGGCAGGATATAGATGACAATATGGCGCATGCACATTTCATGGTGGATACCTAAAGCTACACGCGCGCGCGCGCGCGCGCACGCACACATATACACACATTATGTAACAATAATTATTTTTCCACTGCAACATCGGTTACACCGAGGCTCCTCAGTGTTACCTGATATGTGCGTACATAAAATGCCTGTCTTGTTTAGATTTCTTGCTGCATCGACCTACTTTCAACTTGTTAATAAATCGTAAATACATCATTTATTTCTTATTTGTGTGTGTGCGTGTTTGTGTAAATATATAAATTACGATGAAATAAATTTTTAGATTAATCTTTACTTTGAACAAAATATTCTATTATTATTAATTTATTCCGTGTTTGTGTTCTAAATGCTTATATTATTCGTTACCGAGTTCGCAAGATCTCACCATTATTCCTTACCCCGAAACACATACATTCAGTCAGAAATTTCTACCCTAACTTTTAAAGTAGATTTTATTATTATTCTTCCGTTTGTGGCCAAATCCTCAATTACTTTTTTTCCTAAGAATCTCCGACTACGTCATGTAGGTATTTATTTTCTTTCCCATGTGCAGAGCTGCTAATATTCATTTGTTTTATCACCCTGACAATGTTTGACGACTATTACAAGTTATGAAACATGGCAAGCTTAATTTTGTCCAACCTCCTGCTTTCTAAGTCCCTTAGATCAAGACATTCTCCCTCCTAGCCTGTTCTAAAATTTCCTCACCCTGTGCTCAGGATTTTAATAAAAAATTAATGTTTTTCAGAAGTGTTCACGAACCCAGAAAATTGCATTTAAAAGAACAATTTTGAAAGTTTTAGCAGATGCGAGACACAGAAGTCACGTTTTCTTCGAATGACTTATGTGAGGATTGGCTTTGTGAAGCCGTTATAAAAATGGAAAATGGCTTCGTTGTTGCGTTCCACAAAACTTGTATTTCGGAATAGCAAAAATTTCAAATTTTCTTGGTTGTTAACTTACTGGCTGAACACGTGGCTTGATAAGAAATCAGGGCGTAACAAATTTAAATTAATCTAAAATAACGAGTTTCTTTACAACACCCAGTGTGACTTGTTTTGTTACTGAAAGTTTCATGGAATGTTTTGAGGTTTAATAAACGACTAGTAGGAACAGTAGCAAATATGGAAGAAGAAACCTTGCGACATCTGAACCTCCACATTTTGTTACACGTGTAAGACGGGTCTGTTTTCATTCTTTATCTAACTACATTCCATTCTGCTACCAACCAACCTCAAAGTCCTCTTCCTAGTGCAGCCTAAACATTCGCATTTATCCTCCCCCTATAATTGCAACCGACTCTCCTCTCCATCTACAAAGCCTTTTCATAGTTATTAATTTCTTCTACTTTAGAATGGAGCTTGAAATCCTTCAGTTATTTAATAAAACATTTATTTTTCTTACGCGTTTGCACACAGCTTTTGTCACTCCCTCATTGAAAATTCACACAAACGCCATCTTGTTATTACTTACAAAATGGTAGGTTAGCTTCCCATACATAAATATCACAACAAATTCTATGCAGCTTGCTCACTTTCCTCAACAGGGAAGAAAGACAGCCGCCTGTTTTCCTTATGGAAGGAATATAACTAAAAAGAGCAGTTACAATGTATGAACTTTTAGGGTGTTCCTCAGATAAACCAAGAACATTGTAGTTTTCGGTGTGGTTTTAAAAAGTTGATCGGAGGCATCACGATGTGCTAGAAACGTAATGTAATGCTAAATAGTGTACGTCAGCACAACTGTTTTATTACACAAAGTAATTACATAGGCTACATGTTTCGACTATTAATCCGTCATCTTCGAGCCTATTTTAATCGGTTTAGTCACAAAATGCTATGCAAACACTGGGATCCCAGCGTGTTGACATCAATGTTATACATAAAACTAGATCATTTGCCTCGAAAGGCTTGATGTGCAGATTGTGTAATTAAATAGTTAAACTAATAGTTAAGTATTGAATTACACAATCTGCACATCACACTTTTCGAGGCAAATGATCTGGTTTTATGTATACCATTAATGTCAACACGCTGGGATCCCAGTATTTGCATAGCATCTTGTGACTAAACCGATTAAAATAGGCCTGAAGATGGCTGATTAATAGTCGAAACATGTAGCCTATGTAATTACTTTGTGTAATAAAACAGTTGTGCTGACGTACACTCTTTAGCATTACTTTTAAGAAAGTTGGTCCACTCTTGATATCGTAAATAAGAAACGGAGCCGTAATCCGCCATTAATTTTGTTCTACGCAATTTTACACATGAAATATATTGTGTAATAGAGTTTGCAGCCCAGTTTTAATTCAACTTTTCGATTATATTATCTCAGTAATTGCTCTGCATTCCTCAGTTCTTACTTCGTATCCTATTATTAAAATTCCGATTTCAAGCCGCGGGCGCGTTGCATTTCCTTGTGGAGTGAACACCAAAAACGAAGTGGGCCACTCTAATGTTATATTTGGTGGGCGTAATAT
>Ga0123354_10015184_pt1 | contig 12014 bp, 9 predicted proteins | sample TergutLab28metaG_2_FD_97872 | JGI IMG/M metagenome (GOLD analysis project Ga0123354, IMG submission 97872) | Labiotermes labralis P4 segment gut microbial communities from Petit-Saut dam, French Guiana - Lab288 P4 | ecosystem: Host-associated > Arthropoda: Insects > Digestive system > Gut ... | reverse complement strand
GTTTCCAAATTTTTCCTTAAGCTTCTCGTTACTATTCCAGTGGCTCCAATTATTACTGGTACAATCGTACATTTCAGGTTCCACATTCGCTGTATCTCTATACATAAACTCTTGTATTTTAACATCTTTTCCGCTTCCTTTTGCACACCATATCTGTCTGCGGGTATTGCCACATCTATCAGTGTGCATGTTTTCTCTTTATTGTTTTTAATTATTATATCTGGCCTATTTGCTGTAACTTCTCTGTGTGTACTGCTTGATTCCACAATGCTGTGACATCTCCCTCTTCACACACTGGCTTGGGCATGTGTGTGTACCATTTGTCTGTGGGTTTTATTATTATTATTACTCACAACATATTTCGAAGTTATATTTATACATTAACTTTAGTAAAAATTATTTATGAAAATTTAAAATGTCTACTGTTCTACAAAATGCTGTTCCTCTTATCATTCATTTTCAGACATACTGCAGTGTGGTCACTGCACGTATTCATACATTCATGGTGCATAGTTACGTAGCTATCACGTGTTGAATTTTTTAATAATATTTTTCAAGATGGGTTGTATTCCAGTGTTAGAAGGGTCCAGACATGTTTGTATGATTTATGTCTGAAAGCTTTATATTAATGCTTCAGGGTGTACCAGATCACTATGCAGCAGTAGGGTGGAGGGTACTGTGTGTAGAAATTTTGCAGAGTGCTTGCATGCCATTCCATATGTTTTGTACATGTACAGTTAACAAATTTAATGTTTTGTTGAGCGTGCATCATGATACATCCATATAATATGAACCAACAAGATGCACTATTTTCTATTGATTTATTTCAATAATAAGCCTCTACATGTTTTGAGCAGGCTTGCTGCTTATCATCAGGAGAATCAACTCTGTATAAACAGCAATTGGTATAGTCAGTTGCTTTTTATACAGAGTTGATCCTCCTCATGATGAGCAGCAAGCCTGCTTGAAACATGTAGAGGCTTATTATTGAAATAAATCAATAGAAAATAGTGCATCTTGTTGGTTCATATTATATGGATATAGTGTTAACATTAACATCTCATACATTTGAATTATGTATAGAGCAACATTCTGCGACTTAAATGGGATTGGACAGGTGCCAAATTATCAGATATTCTGGATTATCAGATGGTGTGTATACTTCTTATAGTTTGTATTGTTGTTACTGCTTCTATACTTGGGTTGCACAACTAATCAGAGGAGTATGCAATTTGGATATATCCTTCACCTGCTGGTTCAGAGTCATAGTCTCTACAGCTGAAGAAGTTGATTATGTAGGAGAGAAGGGGTGAGGAGATGCCCCAACTGTTGATGTGCAGACTTGTGGAGGCCTTTTTGAACATGTCTCTGAGATCTGCATGTTTCATTAATGAAGCTCTTTCTAGTAAACCGTAAACCTTCTGGTCTTGGAACTACTGTCCTCAAGTGCTGGATTATCAGGATTTCTGAATTTTAAGATGTCAGATTAACAAAATTTTGATGTTATGAATGCAAAGTTTCTGTAAGAATTATGGTAGTAAAATTTGGATTTGAAATTTAAAGGAATCTCAACATTTGGTAATGCAAGTGTGTTGCTTAAGAACACAACTTATGCTTCAATAGATTTGACTCACAAAGAAATTGTGACAATACAGCAAGTTTGAAAGTTACATATATGAAGATATGAAGGATGCTAACATTATGGAAAAACTATTTGTAAAGAATTAAATTGGCTGCCTTTCATTACAAGAAAAACTAACAGTGAGATGCAATATGACAAAAATCATGAATGAGAGATCAACAACACTTTATTGGCATTCATACGAACAGGTCTTCAGGTACTAACTGTAAGTACTTGATAATGACGATAATGGTGATTATAACCATGAAATAATCCCAGATACTAGTTGGTTCCAACTATACGTTTGAATTCCTTTATTTTATCCCTGATCTCATCCGTTAATTCATACTGGGTGCGGAATGGGGCTGAAAATGTGGGTAAATGCAGGTAGGTAATATGTATATAGGGCCACAGCTTTCGTCTTCAAGAAGTTATTTTTAGTGTATAAAGTTGTTCCTAAAAATGTATTATGCATAACTTGAACAGCAGTGTGCTTTCCACTGCCTGCATTGTCATAGTTCCTTTTAAAATGGGTGTTCATTTTTCCCCAAGCTTTCTGATACTTGAATGCCTTTATCTAGTTCTGAAAAGCCATTTACACCCCTGGTGCAGATCCTATAAAGTTAGAGAGCAGACTATTGGCATTGAAAGAAATTGTGCTCAGCTAGTACTAAGTACCTGAGTTAAGAGTTTCAAGTTTACTTGAAGATATCATTGTCAGTATTTGCGGACTGTTGTGTGCATGCATGAGTCATAATTTTCTTCATGAACACCTGTTCTTAATTTTGTATGATGTGTCATTGAGTCTTTGAAAGTGTAGATTAAGTTGTGAAGGTGTTTTATGATGGACTGTGTAAATAAAATTCTAAGTGATCTTCACATACCATAAATGCCTGTATCACATCATTCATTTAGATAATATAAGATTATGGGAAGAATGTCTCAAGATGCATTGTGCATCTCGTGTCTGAAAAGACCAGTCTGATAGGGTATGGCAGTATATGCCAAGTATTGTTTTGAAACACTGTACCCATATGGAAGTGCACTAAGCTCAGCTGAACAACAAACTATGTTCAACCCAGAGTTACAGGAAGGAAAACACTGGACATTACAAAGATTATTAAAGGTAAAAAAAGGGTAAAGTTGCCCGTCTCCACACACTGAAGGCACATGGGTGAGTGGAGGTATAGCTGTAGTCATTCTTATCCTCGGCACTAGAAAGAAGTTGGTCGTCAACTTCACACTGTGGCCACTTTACTCCTTGGGAGGAAACCCCTCCTACCCACTGAACAGAAGGCTGGTTGGGTCCCACAATCAGTCTGATGTTTTTGAGGATACAATTTTCTGTACTTCCTACCTCAAGACTGATTTGTTAATTACTAATTTGTGCTGCAAAATCACTGTGAATCACTTTATGCAATGGATCCAGCATTTCTGCCACTGCTGAGAGCACTGCTGGTACAGATTTTTTGGTTGTAGGAGTCTGTGACTGTTGCTGAATTTCAGGGATATTCTGAAAACAATGCAGTTTCATTCTGGGAAACATAACGAAATCACAAGGGGCGAAATCAGAAGAGTATGGAGAGTGGAAGACAACAGTCATGCTTTTAGCAGCCAAAGATTGCTGCTACTTCTGCTCTTCAGTGAGCAACCAAGGCACAAACTCCATGGAGATTTTCCGCATACTTAAATCTTTCCTTAGAATTAATGGCATGTTGCATACAGAATGCGCACATAACATGCATAACTGCTGACTTACTGAGAAGCAACACAGAGAGTAATGGTTGCAAAACTCACTAGAATGACTCAGAACATAGCAAAAATATGGCATCTAGTGGCAGAAAGCTGTACTATTTGATGTGCATGGTCCAAGCAGTGAGTTTGCAAAGCTTTGGCCCTGTGTTTATTTCAACAGCACTAGCATATATGCTGTAAGGTTTGACATGGTACACTCTGCATATGTAAGTACTGTATTTTCTGTAATATGTTTTCTTTTGGGTAATTCCCCAGTGTCACAATGCTGTATTTTCTGCAGCCCTGGCAAGGGTACCATAAAGTATGATCTGATACCCTCTACATTCCAACTATACTATTTATTGTAGCATTGGTGTGGAAGTTGTAAGTTTAATTTAGTACACTTCTGCATCTCCCAGTATTTCTTGCATTCCGTAGGCATACTACTTGAGTTGCCTACTAAGAATACACACACAAAATTAATACAAGAATTTTAAAAAATCCTCAGATCTATAACAAAATGTCTGTATAGGTATACTTCATGTTGTTCAGTAAGTGAAACTATGAGTATTTTAACTTTCATAGTTTCTTTGTGACATGGGTGTAATTGTAAGAAGACATCTTCATAAGTATGCAACTGTACTTAATGTTTTGGAATTAAATTTTATAAAAAGACAAGCTGTTCTAAGAGGAGGGGTTTATGTATTTGACATTCTGTAACATGATTATAGGTGTTTAGAATACCCATTTTTAATGCTAATACCAAACAGATTCTAGAATAAAAATGTAGGCTGGATCTACCACTGAAATTTTTTATCTGGACCATATACTATTATTATTTTTTGAAATGCACAATATTGTCTTATTTTAGATAAGTGTGAGTTGTATGTATTCTACAAATTCTGAACATAACTGTGTCAGAATTGCTTTTGAAACATTTTTTGAGCATAAAATGTTGAGTATACATATTTTGTTAAAGCAATTCAGTGCAAAAAGCCATACTTGGAACAAAATGAAGTAAAGTTGTTTCAACAAGGTAGTGACTCTGGCCATAGATTAGAGCATTTAACCTTCAATTGCCCTGCATGACAGTTATCTCATTTGTCAGATGTGAAAGCCATGCAGTAAATAATTTACAGAACAAGAGGCAAGTTGTAGGACTAACAACAGACAGACTCAAACTACAAAACATGCATTGACATTGATCTTCATGGCTTGCTGCCACAATATTAAGTCTCTAGCTTTCATAATTTGGAATGCATTAAGTACAGTCATAGCTTGTCTAAGATATGTCTTCTCCAGTGGATACTCTGTAGTTTGGTTCATATCTACCATAACATTGCTTTCCACTGCTTGTCATAGAACCCATTTACTGTATGTGCTGCCTGACAGCTGATACTATACAATCATTATTGTTAATACTGTGGCTGAACTGAGAGTAACAATAATTTCAAGCTAGTCACCACTGCATTACAATGACTACAGGCTACATAAAAGAACTGAAGATGAGAAATACAGTCAGTTGTATGAATTTGTTGAAAAGAAACACCCAATTGTTACTGCTTGTAAAAATTTCAGTATGTAAAGACTGGGCAGAGGCTTCCCAGATCAGAGTTGACCTTGCATATGACATGGAGACTGCTGCAACATTTGTGATGTCTGTTTTAGTGAATCAGTTTCTTCATGTGCGTAATATGAGAGAATTTTACATGTGCTACTTGGTATTTATGTGAAATGACGTGTAAATGACATTATTTGTACACAGGCAAAAGAATAATGGTGATTTCAGATAGTGATCACTTAAGAAGATGAATTGTCAAGTTGTGGGAATATACAAATACTTGTACTGTTTTACTGTAGTTCAATGTGTTGTTGAAACTGGTTGTGTTTTTCTTTGATGTTTATGTTAGGGGAGTTTTCCAATTCCAACCTGATATTTCTTTTTATGTCTACTTGGCTGCAGAGTAGCAATTATTCTTGTAGGACACAGGCTTAGTTAAGGAAACTTAAAACGTTACCACCTTCCACTGAGGTATTGTTTTGACACCTTTATCTTCATACTTGCATTAGAGATACCTAGAATAATGTACATCTTGATGGTTGATGTTTTATAGCCGGGCTACTTCTGTATAATAATAATAATAATTGTGATAATTATCATATTAATATTAATGGATGAAAGAGATATAAAAGTTGAATAAACTACTGTCCTAATAAAATCTTACGTGTAATTTCAATCCTTTAGTAACCTGTCAAATGTAAAAATACAGTTAAATCATAAGAACTGTCAAACACAACTATTTATTGAACAAATTACTGTGTAATTTGTTCAACAAGTTCTGATGGTAAAGATGTTCCATCTTTTTGAACACAAAATATTCATACCTATTTTGATTCTGACCAAAATCATGGCAGACAATAGTATTTTGAAATAATCAGTGTAACATTTTTAAAGAAAGGCAAGTAAGAGCTGGGATAGCTCAGTACAGCTGGATCTCTAAGGAATCTCAGTTCTACTGCCAGTTTGTTAAAAATTTCTACACAGCAGAAGGAAGGGACATAAACTAACACCTCATACACCAATATGCCATATTTAACTAGTTCTGGCTCTTTCATTTGTAATGTTGCAACCAATAAACTGTCTCAAAAATGATTAATATATCTGTGACTAAGTCAGTACTACAGGTTAAGACTAGCAGACTACCTGAAGTTGGAAAATGCCATGTTATGGAAATAGATGTAGAAAGAACTAAGATAATGAGAATCTCAAGACATCCATTCCCAATACAGATTATGATTAAAAATAACTGGAGAATGTAGAATATTTAAACTATCTGGGTAGCCTGATAAAAAAAATGATGCAAAATGTATGCATGAAATCAAATCCAAGATTGCCATGGCAAAAGTGGCATTCAACAAGCAAAAAACTTTTTATCAACAAATTTAATTTAAATGTAAGGAAAAAACCAGTAAAATGCTACATTTGGAACGCAGATCTGTATGGTGCTGAAACTAGTAACACTTCTGAAAAATGTTCTGAAACCACTTGGCAGTTTTGAAATGTACTGTTGAAGAAGAACAAAGATGATTTAGTTGGACTGATTATGTTAAAAATGAAGAAGTCTTATAAAAGAGGAAAGGAACATCCTACCTACAATAAAATGAAGGGAGGTTAACTGAACTGGTCACTTTTTGTATAGGAACTGCCTTCTGAATCAGATTATTTCAGGAAAGGTGGAAGGGATGGTAAGGCCAGAAAGAAGATATAAGCAGCTACCTGATGACCTGAAGGAAAACAGAAGATACTGGAGTTACAAAAAAGAAGCACAAGATTACACTCTGTGGAGAACTCACTGTGGGAGCGGCTATGGACCTGTCACAAGACAGACTGCATAATGAATGCATAAATGAATCTATCGTGAAGTGGATACAGGTAATACATACTAATTGTACACATTCAGGAAATCATCACTCTCCTACAACTTATATGTAAGCTGTCCAGTGATGTTCTTAGTTTTTGCAAAGTAAGCATATACAAAATGTATCTAGAAATGTCAACATGACTGGCATCTCATACTAAATGTATAAGGATTTGTATGAGCTCATTTCTTGTAATTTCTCAAGCAGACATGTATCTCATATAGTCCTGATACGTATATCCCAAAGCAAACCCAGCTTCACAACGTGATACCATGGAATAGAATAAGCATTTTAAATCTCCTGGTGACTGATTTTTAACCTAGTCGTAATGAAAACAGGGCCAAAAAAAGTGACAATCACAAGTATGTGCAGTCACAGCCATGCAACGTATGGCTGTGACTGGTTCATGCATTTGTGGTGATGGACAACCTCCAACAGGACTTCCAGCACACAATATGAACCTGCTGGGAAACATTCAAATAACATTAAACTCTTACATAATATTTAATTGTTAGCACATAATTAGAACCTTTACACAATTAATAACAATGATCTGTATACAAATATCTCACAATTATGTTTACTAGATCTCTCACCAAATAATAAACTTAACTTAAACCTCCATTTGGTGCTCCTTCACAGTTGTAAAACTAGGTTATCCTCAGACATCAGTGTGCCCATGGTTGAATGCTTCATATATCAGGCACACTAGTAACAGGAGAAACAATAGTGTCAGCCCATATCCCATCACCACTGAAGTGAAAATTACGCTCAATAAAATACAAACACAGAGCCAGACGATGCTCAGGCAATAAGTAACATATTTTATTCTGATGCTGTAATTCAGCAGCGGAATGCTGTTGGTGTGCTGGACAACTAAAATTTAATTCTTTACGTGAAGAAAGGGCATCCAGTTCTTCCGCCAACTGACTTCTGTAAAAAATACAAATAAAACTGATTGTAATTTAATTCACCTATATCCTGTGCATCTAATTGTGAAGGCAGAATTACATGGTGTGGTAAAGGTAGTTCAGTGGATATGACCATTCCAAAGCTGCTTCCTAATGGCACAACCATACCTACTGTCTTACCCACAGGTTGCCAAACTGCCTATACCAAACCACCACATTTATCCAAATACGCAGGCAACTTCTCTTTAAACTTTGCATTAAAAAACTGGATGTGCACTATGCAAGAGGACACAATTTTGTACTATGAATGGCAATAAACAAGATGCATCAGTACACTTTGCTACATGATTTGCATGCGTTATGTGGGATGTCAGGCAAAAGAGAAGCCTGACTTTAAAAACCATCCCTCTTCTCAGCATTATTATGTCCATGGACTTTGTCCACTGTGTAGTGTTCAATAAAGGAACCAAACAAAGTGCCTCTTCAAAACTCCAGCTGACAGTGGATACAACTTTTTTTTTTCCAAAACACTGTCCTTGTTAGGAGTGTTGGCAAAGTTGTAAAAAGCAATTATTACCTCCATCACATCTGTTTCTTTGTCCAGACAGAACAACATGGCTCTTCTTGACAGCTTTATGAATTTTTGTAAATAACCAACATGACGTACAATTATTTTCCTTACATTTGTTTATTCCAATTCTCTACATGTCTCGAGCAACCAAGTGCTCATCATCAGGAGAGTCAATTGTATCAATATGACCTCTCATATATGTCACTCTACGTAGGCGACCGTGTGGTATGCAGGTAAACCTCGTGATGATGAGCACTTGGTGGCTCGAAACATGTAGAGAATTGGAATAAACATATATAAGAAAAAGGACTGTGCGTCAAGTTGGTTATTTACAAAGATTGTAATAAGATGCATGGTCAACAAACCATAAAAATCTTTATGTGGTTTTATGTTAGGGCTTTTTGCTACAACCTGGCAAGAAAGTTCAAGTTTGGTTAAAATCACACCAGAATAACAGGCACTTTACATGAGGCCCTATACACCTTCATAACTAGTCCTTTGGTTGCTAGTATAGGGGAATACAATTTCCAGATGTCAGGCCACCCAGACTGCTACACTTTGTATAGCAGTGTCCAACATTTGTGGGTCCTCAGTGTGGGATTTACTTCATGTCACCCTTCTGGTGCCTAGAAATTTGAGGCGGTTCCTACATTTTTGGAAAATTTGTGGACCTCTGTACTCATATTACCAGGGTTGCCGTTGTTACAAACATACATAGCATTTCTACAGTTACTAGGGTTACGTTGGAACCATGGTTGCCAGTTACTAACGTTACCATCAATTTTCTGGTCACCTTGGTTACCAAGGTTACAAATGTTATCATTACATTTGCTACCATGGTTACCATGGTTACTAGTATTCGGTGGTTGCTATGGTAATGAACCATGCCAGACTACCTGATAATCCATTACATCAAGACTCAATACAACAGGCAATGAATGCTAATGCAGGAGCATTGCTAATAAGGATCAGTGCAGGAGGCAGAAACACAAAGTTTCTCAAACAGAATGTCACAGGTGACAAACCTGGTGTTTCCTATAAAATCCTGAGTGTAAATGACATTTTATGTTTATGGTTCCATGCACCGCTGATCTATATTAATAATTGTCCAACGAGATGCAACACAAAGCCGTCTACTTGTTATTCTGCAAGTTCACTCGAAATGTTTCCAGTGTCAACCACACCCATTCTCAGGAGTACACAGAACTGTAACTACAGCCTCCAGTACTAGTCATATTTTTTGTGCAGCTACTTCCCTCCAGTGTGGCCAGGCTGTAGTTACAGTTCTGTGTACTCCTGATGGTGGGTGTGGTTGACACCCGAAACATGTAGAGTGAACTTGCAGAATAATAAATAGACTGCTTTGTGTTGCATTTCGTTGAACAATTATTAATGTACATGAAAGACGTCCACACAGAAATCACAAAATCACTGACAGCCACAAGCTTTTAGCAGTATCACTTGAAAGCAAAGATACTGAAAATCTTTTTCTACAAGCAGGGCACTGAGCACCAGATGTAAGATGTCATGGCCAACAGGAAGTATATGAAGATGATCACTTGCATATCGGAGGCAGTTAGCTTAACAGGTCCCAAAATATGAATGGACAAAGACAAGGCATTTCAGGATCACTGATGGCTGCTGATGCTCAGCTCTTTGCACTGACTACTGCATTCTCATGAAATGCAATTTTCATCTTCTTGCATGGTTGAAAAGACCAGCTAAAGAGCTGTTAGTTAAAGCACAGGGGTGCTGATAAGTCCTTAGCCCGAACAGGAAAGAAGCAAGCTAATGTTTCAGTCAGAAGGGCATGAATTTCCTTCGGCACCTTGCCTTGCAGGAAAAGAAACGTGACGACAGCTCACGTCTCGATTTTGTTGAAATCGCGTGCGTTCTGTGACATGCTTCCGAGCTTGTTTCCATCCTGGTTGGGCTAAGGACTTATCAGCACCCCTGTACACAGTTGGAGAAGAGCATGAGCTTGCTTCCATTAATGTTTCAAAAAAACTGTACATATAAGACGCTGAAGGAAAACGTATCTAATGTCTTCTCAGTGTCACCAGACTTGAGAAAGGTTCCATTCCTGAGTTCTGAGAGGAGTTAAAGGCTCTAAAATGACCTGCTATAAATGGTATATCAGCATCCTTGTACGACTAACCTGGAATACAGAACAGCGTGGATACTAAACAAGATCTGATCTCTTGTAAAACCCCTGTTCAGTAAGAAGTCCAATGTGTCTCTCACAGTCATCAGAGGAACATGGCACCAGTAGGGATGCTGCTGCAACAACTTTCGGATTCTGACCTCAGTAGTATCCAGTTCAACTGATAGGAATTTCGTTATGTCATCCCCTCTTGTCCGGTCACTTCCTTCACGCACATACCTACAGAATAAATAACATCTCAGTGTATCACATACATGCATAATAAATGTAGATGTCTGAAACGGCGGGGAAAACCTTCTGTTTCTCCATACAGTCACCACAGCATTTAAGACAACTAACAGATTCCAGGGAGCAAAGTCTTTCCTGAGGAGCTAACAGGTCCTCAGTTAGTCAAGAAATTCCTCACATTTTATGGAACAAGAAGGTTCATTACTGCATTCACACGTGTCCATCATCTGTCCCTATCTTCAGCCAAATCAGTCCAGTCCATGCATTCCCATCCTGCTTCTTGAAAGGCCATTTTACTACTGTCCTCATCTATGCCTAGGTACTCTGAATGGTCTCTTTCACTCAGGTCTCCCCACCAAAACCCTGTATGCACCTCTCTTGTCTCCCATACATGCCACATGCCCCATCCATCTCATATTTCTTGATTATTCAGACATTCACCAACATTTAGTTTCCATGGATAAGAAACAAGGCTCATTGTCCACACCCATCAGTACACCTTGGCTTTCACCTCATTATGATGGCATGTTTCACTTTGAAATGCTTCTTCAGTGAAGCATAAAAATGCAAAGTGGGATAAATGGTGGATGGGCACAACAATCCCAACAGTCTGCAGCAGAACTGTTGTTGACAGCATTTTGGGACGCAATGGTATTCTCCTTGTTCAGTTCCTGATCCTTGAGATAACTGTCCATGCACAACACTAGCGCACATCACTCCGGTACCTAAAGAACACCATCTTCCTAAGGCAGATACCAGTCCTAACTTCTTCTCCATGAAAAATATAGGTGATGTATCAACTGCTATATTCACTGTGTTACAAAACAGAGGGTTTACCCTTTACCTGAGGAGCCAAGATAACACAGTCAGTATAGCAACTAGGCCACAGGCTGGATGGTCCGTGGTTCAAATCCCAAGAGACCTAAGACATTTTTTCCCTTCGCCATAACATCCAGATTGGCTCTGAGACCAACCCAACCTCATATTAAATGGGTACTAGGGTTCTCGCCTGGAAGTAAAATGGATGGGGCATGAAGTTGACAACTCACCTCCATCTAGTGCCAAGGATAAGAATCGGTGGAGGTATACCTCTGCTCCCCCCTGTATACTATCACAGCATGGATACAGACAACTTTATCTATTTTATCCTGTATTCCTTGTTCTGCTAAATATTTATGTTGAAATACTTCTGTGAAATACTGTATGAACATTGTACATTCTTATAATAAAACCAACTAGATACACTAATTTCTCAAATTTATTTTTGGAATAAAACTCTACATGTTTCAGACAGTTCCTCTGTCCATCATCAGGAGTTTTTCACTGTACACACAGCAATGGTATATGTCATACAGGTTTGCTGAC